>Ga0228711_1000536_pt1 | contig 47627 bp, 25 predicted proteins | sample MedpolnodulmetaG_2_FD_177996 | JGI IMG/M metagenome (GOLD analysis project Ga0228711, IMG submission 177996) | Root nodule microbial communities from Medicago polymorpha collected in Santa Monica, California, United States - brown nodules | ecosystem: Host-associated > Plants > Roots > Nodule...
TTTATTTTACTTTAGATAAACATTAAATGCAAAAGTGTGGAGGGAAAAATTAGGTTAAAATTAGGTTAAGTATAGCGAGACGGGTTAACATTTATAAGTAAGAGATTATTATTATTATTATTATTATGATCATCATCATCATCATCCATGCACTTTCATCATTTTTTCACATTGGTTCTTGTACATATTAGTCACTGCACTTCTTTTGTTAGGTTTAAATCTTCCAAAGTTTTTATTATGTTTTATTACTATTATTATTTTATTCATTCTTTTATTGAGAATAATTATAAAAAAATCATATTTAAAGAGATATTAAACTTTAATCGTATCTCTAATAAAAGAGCTTGCTATTGATTAATTTATTTTTTTATCAAAAGGTAAAACTAAAGCAGAAGAAAAAACAAAAAAAAAACTACAAACGGGAGAACCAAGTTCCCATAATACCAGTTAGACAATATCTCGATAAAGGAAAATGACAAGTGTCGCGTCATTTTTTGGAGATCAAAACTATTTGATTAGCGTTTGACTCACTAATTTATTTTATGACTTGAACTTTTAATTTTTTAAAGAAAAGGGAAAAAGTTCAAATAAACCATTTTTTAAAAGATTTAGGGTTCGGGGGTTAGTTACGTTTACGGACGGTGTTAGCACCCTAAACATTCGTAGTACTCTATGAGAACCTCTTGATTTTATTCAACTTTTGTGCTATAACTTACTTGCTTTTTAAAGAAGGAATTAGAGTGATGATTAAAAGAAAAGGAACATTTTTATTTACATTTTTTTATTGATTTGGAAGGACAAGTGTCTTTTGCCTACGTATCCGTGAGAGATCAAAACATCGTAGTTCGGGGTAGAAATGACCGTTTGATTGGTTATGTGTTTTTTATTAGTTTTGAAAACGTTTAAATAAAAGCCAAGTGGCAAACAAGAATTGGTTTGTATTTTTAATATTAAAAGAAAAAAGACTCAAAATAGAATTAAGGTTGATTGCAATTTGATTAAGAAAGAGAAAATAAAAAAGGGAATCACTTGATTTGGATCAAGGTTTATTATGAAAATATTTTTTGTGAGTTTTGTGCTATTTGCATGTTTTTGTTGTTTTCAAATAATAAGTGAAACCTAAAAATAAACTAACGTAGCAATAAAATAAAAGCGTGAGAATTTTGTAGTGACGTTGGATCACCACAAAATCTCCTAACATAACATAATTTAAATATATACAAAGCATAAAAAAATAAAAGGACATACACGCACATTTTTCTCATTTATATTGTACATTGACCTAGTCACATTCTAAGTCTGCAATAAAAATAAATGGCGGAAAATAAATATGTAATATGTGGAATAATAAACCTAAACTATTGAGGAAATAAAAAAATGCGAAAATAAGATGCAAAACGAAAATAAAATGCATGAAGTAAATAAAATGAAATGTCGGGGGTGCAATCATAAGGTGGGGGGGTGCAGAATTAAAAAAAAAAAAAGAAATTGGGCTTTGAAAGGGCTTGAGGGGCGTGTGGGCTACAAGGTTGAGGCTCTGCAGATTGTTGGATCTGATCTGAAGGCTGGAAAGAGTGAGGGTACACACTCGTAGCGTGGTCGTGCACGCATGGGATAAGGGATGAGTATAAATAGAAATTCCCCTTCAGAAATATTTCATCTCCTATTTTATTTATCTCTCTTCCTCCACTCCTCTCTTTGTTCTCTCTTATCTCTCCTCTTCCCTTCATCTCTTCCGGCGAAAACATCGGCTAGTGTTCAAACTCTGGCACGGTGGTTGGCCGACAAAGGTGTCGGCGCCACCGCGCCGGATCAAAAAAGGGTCCCTTTTGTTTTTGCTCTCTCTTTTTCTTTCTTTCTCCTCTACCGATTTTCACCTCAAAATCTTCAAACAAGACTCGTAAAACCCTAGATCTAAGTTTTAGAAATTATACCTCTTTTAACCTTTGAATGATTTCCTCCTGTTATGAAGATTTGGGACCGGATTGGTATTGTTTCGATGTGTTGGCTTGTGGGTTTGGACCCTTTGGTTTGATTGTGATTGTGTGATGGTTATATGGGTGGTTTCTAATGACCGATTGGATTTGTATATGAGTTCGGTTTGGGTTGTTTGGATCTGTTGGTTTATGGCTTGTGGTTTGATCAAATTTGATGTAATTAGGTTTCTGGCACTAGTTTATGGTTTGTGGATTGGTGTTGATTTGTCTTTTTTATGTTTTGATTCGTGCTTCCGTTGGTTTGGATGTGTGTATCTATTTCGATTGCTGGTGTTGGAAATTTGGAGGCTTTGTGAAGATTCACGGTTTGGATGTCTGTGTGTGTTTTCGGCTCGGCAAAATTGGCTTGTTGTGATGTTTGTAGTGCTGTGAAAGAATTTATGAAACTGTGTGTTTGATTTTGTAGGTTTCACTGTTGGAAATTGGCTCCTATTTGTTATTGTTCCTCCTTCTTTTATAGCATCAGAGTTAAGGTTTAAAACTGTATGCCTAGTCTTGGGGAGGAGGAAAACTTGTTCCTGAAAATCTGTCTGCAGATGAGGCTGCCTTTTTTTGGATTTGGACTACTTTGGACTTATCAGATTTATTTTGACGTTTTGGACAAAACAAACAAGAAGTAATTTAAAAAAATAAAAAGAAATAATGACTGACATAATAGAATTAAAATAAAGATTAAAAATTAAAATTAAAACACTTAAATAAAAGATGGAAATAAAGACTAAAAAAAATAGAGAGAAGAGGGCCCGATTCGGAACCAAAAATGAGGTATTTTAAAATACCTCTCTGTCGAATTTTTCACTAAAAAGTCAGAGACTAATCAGGGTCAAATGACATATGAACGTGGGATCTTGGATCAAAAATTGGGGTATGACAACAAGTAAGGATGATCCTAAACTCTTGAGTAAGCGAGACACCTAGTTTAGCGATCCAATTTGTGCAAGAGCTTCCTTCACGCAAGGTATGAACAAATCTAACATTCAAATCTCTCAACATATATGAACATATTTTATCAATAAGAGGAGTATAAGGGTGAGTAGGATGGACCACGTCATTGACAAAAGTCAATATTATTTGAGAGTCTGACTCATATGATATCTCTAAAACCGAGATCTCAAATCATTTGTAACCCATGAAAATAGCACAAAGCTTCGCATTAATATTAGTAGTATGACACCAACTTCCAGCAAAACCAATGATCCAACCACCTAGAAAATTTGCGAGGAGACCCCCAAATCCTAATCTATCAGGGTTACCAATCGAATCATCATCAACATTAACTTTAATCACATTGTTATTGATTGAGCGACAAAATTGATTTGTCTAGTGAAGATTAGAGAATCGTTGTGGTGAAGCTCCATGATCGACGGTTGTTGTCGTAAAGGTTCACGGTGTTCCATTGAGGAGGAAAGCAATCTTCATCACCAGAGGAGAATGGTGCCTGTAGGCACGTTAACACTCCAATGGTTAAGTTAATATGTGAAAGAGATGGAAAATGTGCGAGAATGGGTGAAAATGATCGTGTATCTGAGCGTGACGCTGAGTCACGTTTATATAACCGTGGAGAGCATTAACAGTCTTCGGGTTTTGTGGCGTGAATCTTGTAGCCCATTAGAGATGATCTTAACGATTAGGATTGAACGTAACACGCTCCTACGAGATGACACACCCAAAACTTAATGCGCACCTTTGCGTTGCTTCTCTGTGTGAGATGATCGTCTTGGCTTTATTGGACCATTTTTGTTGGGATTTTCGCATTAGGCTTTATTCCAGTCCAAAACAAAATCAAAAACCATCACCTATATCATTCCAATAGTCCATATATTTTCACATAAACCATTACCTCGAAACCCTGTCAAGACTCCAACTGCAAGGTGATTGTAGATTCGAATCTCCTCTACTACGTGCTAAGTACTCCATTTGCCTTCATCAATCAAACATTTCAATTTCCTTGCATTTCACGGAGTTGAGACCCGCTTCATCTTTGATAAGAAATAAAGAGCTTGATCTTGACCAAAAAAAGAGTTTGGTGGTGGCACGTTTTTAAAATTATTATCAAACATGATCTCACTAATAAATTAGTAATAATAATATTGTCATTGTATTTTTTGGTCTTAGATGAAGTGGTAATCCACTGAAATTAAACTCACATACAACTGTGAGGTCCCGGGTTCGAACCCAGATCACGACGTTCGACCTTATAATTTCGATATTTGCCGGTTGAACTAGAACTTCTAAACAGAGTCTCGTATTCTACTATCAAAAAATAAAATAAAAATAGATTCACATCATCTTGAACGACCGGTTTAATATCAATTAATTCGAAAACCATTTTATATGACAAACAACACTTCAATATTTTTATACTAATGAAATCCTAGTTTACAAATATATTTTATTCAAAATAAAATGAAGATGAATGTTATTTGAACAACCATATTATGAGACAACTTGTGGGACAACAAAAATATATAAAAAAATGTATGTTTTGGCATAAAAACCGAGATAAAAAGAGAACATGATGTAAGCATGAGAGATGAAGTTGTCACAAAAATTATTATAAAATCGTTGTTCAAATATCATTTTTCTAAAAGGAAAGTAGTAAAAGATAGATTTTTAATTGAAAATTGAGAGTAAAAATACTAATGAAATCCTAGTTTACAAATATATTTTATTCAAAATAAAATGAAGATGAATGTTATTTGAACAACTATATTATGAGACAACTTGTGGGACAACAAAAATATATCAAAAAATGTATGTTTTGGCATAAAAACCAAGAGAAAATGAGAACATGATGTAAGCATGAGAGAGGAAGTTGTCACAAAAATTATTATAAAATCGTTGTTCAAATATCATTTTTCTAAAAAGAAAGTAGTAAAAGATAGATTTTTAATTGAAAATTGAGAGTAAAATAAATACTTTAAAGTAAGCACAAAGCTTTTACAAGTCACTCACATCTTGTACATAAATATTTTAAATGTTTAAGTATGTAGTTTAATTTTTGATTTTAACAAACATAATGAGTATCACAATATAAATTTTATGTTTGTATATTATAATTTATTTTTTCATTCAAAAAAATATTATATTTATTTTTATGGTTCACCCGATATATTTTTTTCCCGCAACTGTCCTTAGATGTTGCTAATTATATCAATCTTAAAATATTAAGAATATGTAATATTCATGTGAATATTTTTTTAAGAATATGAAACCATGATGTAAGCATGAGAGAAAAAATTGTCACAAAAATTGTCATAAAATAGTTGTTCAAATATCATTTCTCTAAAAAGAAAGTAGTAAAAGATAGGTTTTTAATTGAAAATTGAGAGTAAAATAAAGTAAGCACAAAGTTTTTACAAGTCACTCACATCTTGTACATAAATATTTTAAAATGTTTAAGTTATGTAGTTTAATTTTTTTGATTATAACAAACTTTGTACATTTTTTTAAAGAACAAACTTTGAACATAATAAGTATCACAATGTAAATTTTATATTTGTATATTATAATCTATTTTTTCTTTCAAAAATATTATAATTATTTTTATGGTTAACCCGATATTTTTCCGCAACTATCCTTAAATGTTTTTAATTATATCAAAAGTTTGCTTAACATGTGTAATATTGCATATGTTAATATAACTAAAACTAGTAATTTTTTTTTATAGAAAAACAACAATTATTTATTAAAAGTTACACTTTTAATATAAAACGTTCAATTTTCAAATCAAATTTATCATTTTAAACTTCCAAACATATGCAAATTTATACATGATAAAAAAAATCCTTATATCAATCTTAAGTAGTCACATGTTAGATTATTGGTCAAAATAGCTGGCCCTAGTTTTCTAGTGACAGAAACTCCAACCTCTCTAAACTTTCTTTCTCCTTCGTTCATCGAGGAGGAGTGGTTTTAGGTCATTTTGTGACCTAGAATCACCCATGTGCATCTTTTTCTCCTTTTCTTTCAATCTAAATAAGTGGTTTTCACATCTATCAAGTTTTTCCTTTTGTATTTTTTGTGATTTCGTTGTCTAAATGCGGCGTTGTGTTGTTCGTCGCCTTGTGCGGCGTTTGATTTCACGTCTTGCCGCGGTGTTTGTTCAGTTCCTATTGAAAGATCTACATCACTCAATTACAAATTCAACCACTGATTTGGACGTCAACGTTGCAGATCCGGAAATATGAGTATTTCAGTGACTTAAGTTTTATCATATTATTTATAGGCATTTTGCCGTTGTATGTTATTAACTTGGGTGTTGTGAGTTTGTTCGCAATTCACCCTTTACGTTTTTAGCGATGTTTGTATTTGATGTACTCAATCGATTTGAATGAATTAATATCATTTTGTGTTTTTTTTTTAAAAAAAAATAGTCACATGTTAGAACTTTTCATTCAGAATCTAATGATTGAGTCAAGGCTAGAGGCTCCACGTTATTTCCGAAAATCTATCAAGATAGAATCTAATCATCTATCTTAGAGTCAGTCAAGTTCAATACAAACGCGTCGGTCGTATTAAATGCAGCAATTTAGACGTTGCTTCTTGGCAGCTTCCTGTCGGAAAATTTGTTTTTAACTATGTTACAAGTTTATCCCTAAAATAAAAAAACTGTATTGTAAAACCCGGACCGACCCGGCCGATCGAACCGGTCAGACCGTGAATCGGAGGGTGCAACTGTTCAGACAGGTTATAGGATCAGATATGCAATTAGTCCGTTGAAATCCGGTGTGACCCGTCTGGGTCAGTGGGCGGACCGCTGACCCAGTTTAACCTACCCGACCCATTTACTTTTTTTATATTTTTTTTTAAATAAAAAAAAACATTATGATTAAAAATGAGTGAAGATACTTACTTGTGAGTAAATGGAGATGATTTAATTGATTTTGCTCCAAAATCGTATTCAAGGAATTGGAGATGTTTTGGAAAGTTTTTGAACAAATGAAGCAAACTAGATAACTGACTTTCTGTTTATATTTAGCACCCATCGGCAGTTAACTGCCGAGATTTTCCTCGGTAGTTAACTGCAGCCGGTTCCAATAAAATTCAACAATTAACTGCCGAAAGATATTTGAATAATTTACTTGTGTTTTTCAACATTCTCAGTGAACAACAATTTTCTATGTCTCACAACAAAATAAAAATAAGTAAAATTGTAAAATTTTGAATGTATTGTGACCACTCAAGAGTTATCCCAAAGGACAAGTGAATAGTAAGTAATTTTCTTTCACTTTTTATACATCTACGACTAATCTCTTGGAACCATCTTGAATCCATGGCTTCTGCTAGCAACAACTCCTCTCAGTCTCGACGAATCTGTAAATACGATGTGTTTCTCAGTTTCCGAGGCCCTGACACACGCAAAAATTTCACCGATCATATCTATAATCATCTCATCAAAAAAGGTATCTCAGTCTATAAGGACGACCCATCTCTACAGATAGGAGAATCCATTTCAAAACAGCTTCTTAAAGCAATTCAAGATTCAAGGCTTTCCATAATTGTCTTCTCAAGAACATATGCAGCTTCATCATGGTGTTTGGATGAAATGGCTGCTATTGGTGAATGCCGTAGAGAATTCAAACAAGTTGTTATCCCCGTTTTCTATGATGTGAATCCGTCTCATGTTCGAAACCGGATTGAGAGTTTGGACTATAAAAGCCATGGTGAACACGTTAGAAAGAATTTTAATTATGACCCAGACAGAGTTAACCGATGGAACACAGCTATGTCGAAAATAGGTCATTTGGCTGGATTCGATGTTAGAGATAAGTAAGTATTCAACACTTTCTTCTTCCACCTCTCTATACATTCTTTATAATAATAATACGTTAAAACCACCAAATTCATCACTAGCTTTATACTAGTTAGATGAGGTTATTGACTCTTTTACATTTTACTCATAATTTTGAGAGTCATGATCCAAATTCGATAGGTAAGTTAACCAGTTGAAAGTGGTTAAATAAAATTATCCCTCAAATAATTAGTCGGGTCTTTGTACTAAATACTAAATTAGAAAAAAAAAATTAATTGTTCAAATTTTGTAATATACACGAAGTTTGAAAAATGACCATGTAAAAATAAAAACACATGTTATAATTATATAATTTGAGATTCTTCTTATTTTTTACCCTTTAATACACACGTAATCCAGAAAAGTGACTTCAAAGTTGATTTTTCTCTGACTTTTGCAGGCATGTTTACAATGTTAAATATGAAGTTCCACAAAAAATTATAACTTTCAAACAAGAGACCAATTAATTATAAATTTTTAAAGCGCAAAAACTTCAGAAATGAAAATAACGGAAATCTCGACCTAGAAAATGAATTCTGAACCGACTATTTGTAGAGACATCTTTAAAAATCTTAGAAAGGATCATCAAAATTTTATAGTATTTGGAATAAGCCTCAATTTATTTGATTTTTTAACCAAAACTTGCCAAATTGCAAATTTGTTCCACGTAAGCATATACTCACGGGTCAAATTTTGCTCTCTAATTTTGTAGGTATGGTTTTTTTTACTAATATTTGTAGGTATGGTTAGAACATCATAAGAATCTTCATCATGAAATTTTAGATTTTTTAAACAAGGGGTGAATTAACTTTGAATTGTTTTAGAAATTCATAATTGTGGGGAACGAAAATTCATAATTAATTATTTCCTTGTCGAAAATTCTAATTTTTTGTGAAAAACCGTAGTTCAACGTCATAAACATGCATGCAAAAACTCATGAAAAAATTCAACCTCTCAATCACTTTTCCATGCATATTATAGGGTCAAAAATAGTAAGAATCTAAAGTTACAATACTAAAATATTTGTTTTATTTTTACAAAGTCATTACATATATTACGAGGTCAATTTTTGCAACTAACCCAAAAAAAAATGGTTAAAGGATCCATAGTATTCGGTTAAAATATAGGGAGGTATGTTGTAAAATATAAAGATTAGCATGACAATTGAGCTTTTTAAAATATTCTATTTAAGAGCGCATTACAAAGTCAGAGACTAGTTTGGTTTAGTCATTCCTTTTACTTCTTTGTGGCTATACTCAGTTCTAAATTGTGGTTGCGCTCTGAACTTTTATATTGATTAGAAATGCAAGCAAATGTGGCCGCAATTGCAGTTGTGATTCTGTTACAGAGAAACTTTTAAATTGTTATATTTATTTTGTGATTGTGGTTGCAGACAACAATTTAGAACACCATACATGTGCTCGTGCAACTAATTGTTCATCATCATATGAAGTTTCACTGTGCAATGTCTACTTTCTTTTCCCCAACAAATTATACTCAATCCATAGATATTTTATCAATCCTCTAGAAGCCTAGGTGATAATAGTGGTATTGTTCTTCCACTTTATTTCAGGCATGAGTTTGAAGAAGTTGAAAAAATTGTTCAGGCAGTAATAAAAAATTTGGGACATAAATTCTCAAGGTTTCCAAATGATCTTGTTGGAATGCAACCTCGTGTAGAAGAACTAGAAAAGCTTCTAAAATTGAGCTCAGACGACGATGATTTTCGAATTTTAGGAATTTGGGGGATGCCTGGAGTAGGAAAGACAACTCATGCTACCGTCTTGTATGACAGAATCTCTTATCAATTTAATGTTCATTCTTTCATTGATAACGTAAGCCAAATTTACAAAGATGGTGGTATTGTTGCTGTTCAAAAACAAATTCTTCGTCAAGCTCTAGATGACAAAAATCTAGACACATATGATACTTGTGAAATAGCTGGGATTATGGCAAATAGGTTTCACAGTAGCGCTAAGGTCCTTCTAGTTCTTGACAATGTTGATGATATAGAGCAATTGGATGAATTGGCTATATATCCTGAATTGCTTTGTAAAGGAAGTAGAATCATCATAACTACAAGGGACAAGCATATTCTAAGAGTATATCATCGTGCACATAAAATTTACGACGTTCCACTTTTGAATAATAATGAAGCCCATGAACTTTTATGTAGAAAAGCCTTCCAAAAGGAGAACCAAAGCAGTAGTTATGTTGAGTTGATTCCAGACGTATTAAGATATGCTCAACATCTTCCCTTAGCAATTAAGGTTGTGGGTTCTTTCTTGTGTACCCGAGATACTGTCCAATGGAGAGATACTTTGGATAGGTTGAGGCACTACCCAGACAGTAAAATTATGGATGTGCTTCAAATGGCTGTTGATGATCTACATCCTAAGGAGAAACAAATTTTTCTACACATTGCTTGCTTCTTTATTGGAGAGAGGCGGGACTATGTAACGCGTATTCTAGATGCTTGTGAATTAAACCCTCACATTGGAATTCAAAGAATCCTTGAGAAATCACTCATTACTGTTAAAAATCAGGAGATTCATATGCATGATTTGTTACAAGAACTGGGGAAGAAAATGGCTCGGGAGGGATTTCCGGAGGAGCCAGGATCATGGAGTAGATTATGGCGATACAATGATTTCTATCATGTCATGATGACAGAAACGGTAACAAATTATGTTTCCAAGATTAGTGTGTTGAAGTTATGCTTTTTGAATGAATTTAGAGTAATTTAACTTGAGTGGAATTTTGCATAATAATCTTGTATTATTTTAGTTGTGAGCACTACCACCCTATGAGTTTGTCATAAAACTACCACCCTATGAGTTTGTCATAAAACTACCACCCATATATGCTATATGAGGCAAAATTTCTTTGAGCTAATAAGTTTTATCTTCCTTGCACTTTGATCTAGGTATCATCCCTTACCCATGCGATTTCTATCATATAAAACGCGTTGCTAAGATTTGTTTTATACCAAAATTAATATTTCCTTTTTCTTACTGGAAAATTCAACATTTCCTGAAAGCGTAATTTATATAGCTTTTATATTTTCTGATTATCTTTTGGTTATCATATCTTTACCATTTTTTCCCTAATTCAAGCAGTACATTTCAATTAACATTCAAACTTGAAATTTGTTTTTAAGAATTAAAATTGAAAAAAACCAATTAACACTTTTTTTTCTTCTTTCATTAACATTCTGTATTATGTGCTTTATTCTATGTTTTTTCCAGGGAACAAACAATGTCAAAGCCATAGTCCTAGATCAAAAAGAAAATGTATCCAAATGCAGGGCCGAAGGGTTTTCAAATATGAGCAAACTTGAACTGCTCATATTGTATCACAACAACTTTTCAGGAAATTTCAATTGTCTTTCCAGCAGCCTGCGATATCTTTTGTGGCACGGATGCCCTTTTAATTCTTTTCCGTCAAATTTTGAGCCGCGGTCTATTGTGGAACTGAATATACCTGACAGTAGCATTCAACAAATGTGGGAAGGCAGAAAGGTACTTTAATATTTTCTTTGATTTTGAGTATAAATCAAAATAAACAAGTTTTTTTTTTTTTTAGGGGAAATAAACAAGTTTTAAAGTATAAAATATTAGTAAATCTTAACTAATTCTGCTATATTTAATTATATCATTCTTAAAATATCATTCAGTCCCCGTGAACATAGCTTAGTTGGGAGGGACATAGCATTATAATATGTAGGGGTCAGGGTGTCGAACACCCTATTTATCATCTTAAATGATGAATTTTATCCACTAGACTACTTGACATCATCTTAAAATGTGAGAAACTTACAAAAATATATATTTTTATTTTGATTTTCACTATTTACTTTTGGAAGCACACCATAGTAAGTTAGTAAAATTCAATTTTTCTTTTTACAGAACCTTCCTAATCTAAAAAGGATGGATTTGAGCAACTGTAAATATCTTACAGAGACTCCAATCTTTAACTGTATCCCAAATCTTGAGCGGCTAGATTGTACGGGATGCTCAAACTTATTAAAGGTCCATCCATCAATTGGACATCTTACAAATCTTGTTTTCTTAAGTTTGCAAAACTGCAGCAGTTTAGTCAACCTTGATTTTGGTAGTGATTCAAATTTAAGTTCTTTGAGAGTTCTACTCCTCTCGGGTTGCACAAAACTTGAAAAGACTCCAGACTTCACTGGGGCATCAAATCTTGCGTATCTTGATATTGATGGATGTACAAGTTTATTCAAAGTTCATGAATCTATCGAGGCTCTTTCAAAGCTTAGATTCTTGAGTTTGAGAGATTGCACAAATCTTGTTGGACAACCTAATAGCGTGAATACCATGTCATCTCTTGAAATTCTGGATTTATCCGGCTGCTTTAAACTTACAACTCTTCCACTGGAAAATATTTCTTTTGGAGAATCACTGGGAAAGGGTTATTCAGCAAAATTCCGGTTGATTTTTATAGATTTAAGCTTTTGCAAACTTGAACAAGTACCCGATGCAATTGGAGGCCTATGTTGGTTAGAAAGACTGAATCTACAAGGAAACAACTTTGACTCACTTCCTTCTAGCATCAATAATCTTATCCACCTGACATATTTGAACTTGGCTCACTGCCACAAGCTTCAAACCTTTCCACAGTTAACAAGAATGTCAAAGCCACCTTTATCTTTTTATCCACAAGTTACTCCACAGCAAGGAAGATATTTCAAAAAGAGATCAGGATCTCGTGATTATAGGTCAGGCTTATATATTTTTGACTGTCCCAACATCAAGTTCTGCAAAGAACAATCCTTGGAATATTTTGGCGGCCATGAGCGTAGTGAATGGATACGAACACTATTTGCGGTATGTACTTTGCATATGCTTCCCCTCTATTTCAGTTTTTCGTAAGGCACTTTTTCTCCAGCTTCGACATATATGTCTGTTTTTTCCTTATGTATGTTGCGATTCTAAAGAATGGGAAATAAAGAGTGCCCTTGAGACATTGAATAAAGGAACAAAGATAGAAATTTTGTGTTGGAAAGTGATAAAAAGTGGTCAAGTCAATTTGTAAAAAGTTTACAAATTGTTGTTTCCAATGTAAAGCTAAACGATACCCAAGCATTGTAAAAGGCTCGAGCACCACCTATCTGTGCCAAACCTAAAGGTATCAAGCCCCTAAAGAAAATAGCAGAAGACAGAAAGTAAAAGCAAAGAAAGTGAGAAGAATAGTAAAAATTGAAAATGAAATGATTACAAACTAAAAGAGAACAAAAGATGCGAGGAAAGAAAAAATGATATATAAAACGACTTAAATCAAAAGAGGAAAATAGTAAAAAGGAGATGATTAAATATTGATTTGGCATAAAAAAAGAAAGATATATAAAATGAGATTAATATCATTTTTTTACTCATGAAACTAATATCCATAAGTAAAAATGAATTATTTATATCAATAAAAAAAATTAATGATTAATATTTCAGTGAAAATATAAATATTTCTTTTACCCATCAAAATTAAAAAAATAATTCATTTGTAATGAAGATAAAAGGGAAACAAATGATAAATCTTCTTAACCATAAAAAAGACATCACTGAAGTCACTGTTAACAAATTTTGGGAAGGGACATAAATGACTGTTTGAATGGTTTCCATCCCTTTTCTTTCTTCTCTCCAACCTAAAATGCTAACCTCATGTCCTCATCCATTTATTTTGATTTATCTAAGGACTATATTAATTTACTAAACATTATCTTCAAAATTTAGGTTCAACTACCAAGCACGGAAAATTAACGTATTTATAAAAGTATAATAAAAAGTATATTATTTTAAACTAAATCAAAAATGAATTTATACAAAAAAAAAATATTTTAAACATATAAATCAATATAAATTTAAAGTGAGTTTAGTATAAATTATAGATTTAATAGTAATATTGTATTTTTAAAATAATATATTGTGTAGTTATTTTTACAAGAATATATTGTGTAGTTGTATTAAGACTTTTGGTTTTAGAAATATAACGTGCGTGCGTGTGAGACACATAATGTTTTGGGTTAAATAAGTAAATAGTTCCCATAAATAAACCAACATTTGATTTTAGTCCCCTTAAAATATTCTTTAGGCTTTTGATCCTTCTAAAATTTTTCATGTATGAAATTGGTCCCTGCTCTAGTGTAATACTTAATGTAGCGCAGGACTAATTTCATAAATGAAAAATTTTAGAAGGACCAAAAGCCTAAGGAATATTTTAGAGGAACTAAAATCAAATGTTGGTATATTTAAGGGGATCATTTACTTATTTAACCCTAATGCTTTTAGTAGAAAAATTTGACTTTTTTTGTAGTAATAAATATTTTTTTTTTATATACAACATAGTGATGACACATAATGTCGGTATTTTTTTTAAAAAAAAACTAATTGCTTCATTCAAATACTATATGTAAGTTTTTTTTTTTGACAAAAAATACTATATTTAGGTTATTTGACATATAAGTCAACATAAGTTTTAAGTGAATTTAATATAAATTATAAATTTAATTGTAATATGGTATAGTTTTTATATAAAAATATTTATATTATGTAGTTTATAAGTGTATGTCAATGAATGTTAGCTCAGTTGGTAAAGAGTTTATTCATCCGCAATGTCTTAGGTTCATCTTTGGTTATTAACGTGAAGACCTCTTCGATGGATGATCTATACATACCGCTATAAGTGTTCTTTGAGCCTTGAGGCATGCGTTATTTGGTGTGTCCTAAAGTCCAACTCACCTAAATTAATATGTAACCGAAAAAATTATGCAAAATCTATTAGGATCATCAACAAATGTGTACGGTTAAATACGAGCAAACCTTCGAGAATTTCTATCTTGCTCTCACCATTTTCATCTGCATCGTCATCACCGTCTTCAATTGAAAGTACGCATTTGTCAACCTCATACTAATAGTAAGCCTAAAAAAAACAATTTTCTCGTAGAATGAATGAATTAATCGAAAAAACTAAAATATCATATACTTATTGCGAGAATCTATTTTTGTCATGATGACATACATTGATCAATCAACAACTTCAAAACAATATCAGTGCATAAACGGTGCCTCATCCCAAATTAATAATTTCTCTTTACGAAGTACTTGTTCCCTATGTATATCATTTTTCATGATTAGTGTTGATAACTTACGAATCTCAATAAAGATTGCAACAACCAAAAATATATTTAACTCCTGTTATACGCTTAACTCCTGGTTATACGCTAGTTCAGGTCATTACCATTTTGTTGGAAGAGACCAACTCGACACATGATTTTTGCAAAAGAAAAATATTCTATAGCATAGTCGTATATGACAAAAGTTGCATTCTAAGAATGATCAAATACTTATAACTTCACCTTGTGCGTGTGTCGGTTTAAATTTTAATATAGTTAATTATAGGTGACTATAAACTTTACAATATATTTACAACATAAAATAATATCGTAAAAAATGAATTGACAACCTTGGAGAAGTATATTTTGTCAAAAAAACCTTGGAGAAGTATTGAGATTGAGAACACGTTCGTTGCGCTTTGGACAAAAATACATTCCACCGTTTAGAACACCTACTTTTTGCAAACACATGACACATACCACCACCAATCGTCTGGTATAAAATTCTTGATATTTGTGTACACGACATATGTAAGTCCCTTATAAAAAACAAAATTATTAACACTAGCGTGAGCTAACTCACGCAGAGATTAACACTAGCGTGAGTTAAGTCACGCAAATTTAACAATAACGTGAGTTAACTCACACAGTGGTATTTTTAGAAATTCAATTGAAAATGAGCAAAATGTGTTGGGTAAAGAGCATAATTCATACACCTATTTGTTTGTTTATAAGCTTTTTTTTACTGATGTTCGTTAGCTTTAAAATATTTTGAATTGATTATGTATAAAAAAATACATAAGTTACAACTATTAATTCATATACACTAGTAATTAATAATTATTAATAAAAAAATATCAAATGAATGAAATATAAATATGATTGGATGATTGTTGAGTGGTGAAGTGAAATATAAATAAATATTATAAGATTTGTGTATTTTTTATTATTTATATAAAAATAAAAACATATTTAATTAAAAACGGTTTAACCCCGGTTGAATTCTGGTCTGATTACCTTGCAAATTACAATTAGTCTCTTGCTAGCTCTGATTGACGCATTTTGTTTTCCCCTTGCACCAGTATCCGTCCGACTTTCCACGTGGGTTTGACATTATTGTTCCTTGGGAGACGGAAAATATTGAATACCCATTTAGTTGTTTTATTCCAGATATGTTCCATCCCCCATTTGATGGGGGTTCACGAATACAAATAGTAGAGGGTAATCTGGATGGCACGCTGGCTGGCGTTCTCTTTTGTGTTGCATTTGAGGTAAACAATCGTGCTGCAAATTCTGGTTCACCGACCTTGGCATTGCCACATCCTTTTTATCTTTCTTTTGAAGGTGAAGAGACAGAAGAGCGAGTTGATATGCCACTCGGTTTGGAACTCGACAAAATTGATGGATCCAAACATCTTTGGACTATTTTTATCCCTGAAAAGCATTGCCACTTTGTGAAAACAGGAGCACATATCACTTTTAAAGCCTGCCCAGGTTTGATCATAAAGAAATGGGGACTACGCATGTTATTCAAAGATGCCTTTGATCAATCTGATTTTATCTTTGATTATGTGGAAGAAACTATCAGCTGGTCTAGTCCTAAAATTCAGCTTCCCTACAATTGGTTGGTTACTGAGGAAGAGGAAGTTGAGAATTCAGAAGCCAAGTCAAAAGAAATTGATCTTTCTAATCTAGGCCTTTAGATATCCCAACCACAGCCAAAACACACAACATCTTCCTTGAGATTTGAGGTAATTATCTCACCTAAGTAGTGACACATTATTAAGTATTAACTCATCACAATTGTTAATTAATAATTAATTTCTCTAATAATAATGTGAATTACTAGAATTGGACATCTCACTTTTATTTATCAAGTTTATCTAAGACCTTCTCTTTAATTAATGTTTATGCCTTTTTTCTATTGTTCAGTGTTGCCTCTCCCTTAGTGAAGAAGTATAACAAAAACTCACGTTGCAGCATGGCTAAGTTAACACAAGGGTTGGTGATCACTGATTTCATATTGTTTGTATTAGCTTTTCAAATAATACTAATAATGAGGTTAAGGTTCTGTCATGAGCCTGATCAGGTGAATGAAGACATTGTAGATACTGTAATTCTATGTCGGTGGAGGATGAATGTTTTAATAAGTTGCAATTCAGGGCATTTATCAAAGTCATAGTCTCATGTTGGAGAAATTCAGAATGAGTCTGTGCTAAAAGTTTCCTTCAAATTAGACGTTGTTGGTGAAGCAATTTGAGAAGCTGCTCAAGTTCAATCGTGCAATTAGATGTGCAGGGGGGAACTAAGAGGGGATAATAAATTTCTGGAATTATGTTTTTACTGTCACAGAACTGAGACCGCTTTGATTTATTTATTGATGCTGGTACATTAGAATAGGATGTTCTTCAAATGTTTCTTGGCTTATTTCTATATCTGCAACTGGTTGCTGCTTTTGTTTTCCCTGTTGGCTAGTTTCCTTGTATGGTTGGTCCAATAGCATTTTTGCTTTTGGCTTCTTTTGCATTTCTCGAATGCCCTTTCTTTGATTTGTACACCATATTGTTGTATTATGTCACTCTTGCTGAACTCAAACACATCTTGTGCCTATGCAAAAAAAAGATTCATTATGTCTCCTCGATAAGAGATATAAATAACATTTCATCCGATATTCAAGGAAATACCGAATTAACCAATCAAGATAGTTCAGTTGGTAAAGGTCGAGGTGGAGATATTGTGGTGTCCCCTCTTCTCTTTACCTGCACCTTCCGTCTCTCACACTGTAGCTACCTTTTGGTGGATTAAAGGTGCTGTTGAAGGTTTGCAGATTAAGTTGATCTCGCAAGGATTTTAAATGCTTGTGTAGTTAATCATAGTATCGCCAGCTGTGCATTTATCCCTCTCTTCCAATTAGACACCTACATTGAGTTTATCTCTTTTTCAACACAAAATTGGTCAATATTTATGTAACCTCTACATTAATTTTGACTGGAAAGTAGAGCAAAAGATATATAATCAATTTTTGGTTGATTTTAGAATGTATTACTACTTAAAATGGTTCATAGTAGACTATGAAATTAACTATGAACTTGATTTTTAAATAGTTTGTAGTCAACTTGCTGCTAATTTCACAAACCATTATGAATCAATCGCATGAAATGATGTTCCATTTTAGCACCCACCTCAAGTTGGATTAATTTTGAAATTCTGCCTAAATCAATTGAAGTAATGATCAGAAGACCTTTTATATGAGCCATGCATTCCATGATCTCATTTAATTTTCAAAGTAAAGCTTGCAAAATGAAGGATAATAAAAGTACTCCTAAATAAATGGAGGAAAAATAAAATCAAGGAAGCAGTCAGCACCAAGTTGCACTATTTCCTTTGGCACCCAAAAGACATAATATTCTTTTGTCGGCCTTTAAATTTGTATAACTTAAATGCTATTTTCAAAGGATTCTTGCTATTGCCAAATGCAACTAAAAATTGAAAGAAACTGTTCGTTAAAAATTCATATTTAATTTATGTTTTGTTAAAAAATTCTATTTTTCTCGAGAAATTGTTAAAATATTCTACACATTTCTAAAAAATTTCATTAAAACTTTTTGAAGGTTAGACTAAAAATTTTATACCTTCATGGCATCAAATTTAAGGATTAAAGGTATTTTCGCCCCCTGTTATTTGAGAGAATTTTGGTTTACCAATCGCCACATCTTCTGTTTTGTTCATTCAAATGGCAGGAAGGTTTAAAAGCAAAAATCTATAAATTACAAGGTTGGGATAAAAAAAAATGATTAGGGAGTCAACCAGAATTTGGTCGAATGAAAAAGAGAAAGTTTTATATAACTCTATTATTAATTTATCAACAGAAGTTATTGACTCAACTTTCAACATATGATTTGTTCAAAACTATTTACACATGTCAGCATATATAAATTCATCCTAATTATATTCATCCTAACATAACTTTCAACCTGTTTCCTTAGGTAATAATTTAGAGTTTTATTTCCCCGTCTTTCAGGCCAGAGTTACGAGAGATTAAAAATATTGTTCAGGAGGTAATAAATAAATTGGGTCATAAATTCTCAGGGTTCGCTGATGACCTTATTGGAATACAACCTTGAGTAGAAGAATTAGAAAGCCTTCTAAAATTAAACTCAAAGGATGATGAATTTCGAGCTATAGGTATTTGGGGGATGGCTGGAATCGGAAAGACAACTCTTGCTTCTGTCTTGTATGACAGAGTCTTATATCAGTTTGATGCAAGTTGTTTTATTGAGAATGTAAGCAAAATTTATAGAGATGGTGGTGCTACTGCTGTACAGAAACAAATCCTTCAGCAAACCATAGATGAAAAAGATCTAGAAACATACAGCCCTTCTGAAATATCTGGAATAGTAAGTAAGAGATTTTGCCAAAGAAAGCTCCTTATAGTTCTTGACAATGCTGATCTATTAGAGCAAATGGAAGAATTGGCTTTAAATCCCGAATTGCTTGGCACAGGAAGTAGGATGATCATTACAACCAGGGATATGCATATTCTAAGAGTGTATGGAACATGGTTATCGGTCTCTCAAAATACTTGTGTATCATATGATATATACGAGGTTCCACTGTTGAATAACAATGATGCTAGGGAATTATTTTATAGAAAAGCTTTCAAAACTAAGGATCCCACTAGCGGATGTGCGACACTGACTCCAGAGGTAGTAAACTACGTTCAAGGTCTTCCATTAGCAGTTCGAGTAGTGGGTTCTTTCTTATGCACTCGAAATGCTAACCAATGGAGAGATGCTTTGTGTAGATTGAGGAATAATCTAGACAACAAAATTATGGATGTGCTTCAGGTAAGTTTTGAGGGGTTACATCCTGAGGAAAAAGAAATATTTCTACATATTGCTTGTTTCTTTAAGGGGGAGAAGGAAGATTATGTGAAGCGAATTCTAGATGCTTGTGCGCTGCACCCTCTCATTGGAATTCAAAGTTTGGTTGAGAGGTCACTCATAACTATTAGAAACCAAGAAATTCATATGCATGATATGTTGCAAGAATTGGGGAAGAAAATTGTTCGGCAACAGTTTCCCAACGAACCAAGATTGTGGCTTTATCCGGACTTCTACCATGTCATGACTACAGAAACGGTAATAAGATATCTTTTAAAAATTAAAACATTTTTTCCCATTAGATAGTTTAACTTTTGTCAATCAAATGAACATATATAGTTTTATTTATTTATTTATTTATAACTTAAAAAGTCAAATTTTTTCAAGCATTTTTATGTCTTTTCCTTTTGTAACTTGTTAGTTAATTCTTAATATTTTTCAGGTAACAAACATTGTTAAAGCCATAATTCTAGATCAAAAAGAGGATATCTCCAAATATCCTCAGTTGAGTGCTGAAGGATTATCGGCAATGACAGGACTTACAATTCTTATATTACATCATAAGAATTTTTCAGGAACTCTAAATTTTCTTTCCAACAGCTTGCGGTATCTCCTGTGGTATGGTTACCCATTTGCTACTTTGCCATTAAATTTTGAGCCGTATTGTCGTCTTGTTGAATTGAATATGCCTTGTAGTAACATACAACGTCTATGGGATGGTCACAAGGTATTGTAACGATGTTTTTCATTATCTTCTTTTAGTTAAAGAATAATCCAAAATGAACTATTGTTGAATACTTTTTCAGAAAAAAAACTCTTAAAAATAAAAAATTTATGATATTCAAGTTTGAACACAGCGTGCTTAACAGTTGATTGCTCATTCTCTTTTCACAGAACCTCCGCTGTTTGAAAAGGGTTGATATGAGCAACTCCAAATGTCTTGTGGAGACTCCAAATTTTTCAGGGAGCCGAATAATTGAGCGGCTAGATTTTACCGGATGCATAAACCTATCGTATGTCCACTCATCCATTGGACTTCTGAAAAAACTTGTTTTCCTGAGTTTGGAATGCTGCCGGAGTTTAGTTAGGGTAGTTCTTGATGGCAACACTGCATCTAAATTATGCTCTCTCAAAGTTCTACACCTCTCTGGATGCACAAAACTTGAAACTGTACCAGATTTTACAGGGGTCACAAATCTTGAGTATCTTGATATTGATCAATGTATGAGTTTACTGACGATTGATCAATCTATTGGGGATCTTACACAGCTTAAATTCTTGAGTTTAAGAGACTGCACAAATCTTGTCAATATACCGAAGAACATTAATTTTATGACATCTCTTGTTACTCTAGATTTATGTGGCTGCTTAAAGTTAGAGAATCTACCCTTGGGACACGTATCAGTGTCAGCCGAAAGTATTGACTTCTTTTCAGTGTCTGCAGAAGTTGCTGACCTCTCTAACTATCTGGAGTCTTTGATTTTTTTGGACCTAAGCTTTTGCAATCTAAGTACAGCCCCTGATGCTATTGGAGAGTTATGGCATTTAGAAAGACTAAATCTTGAAGGAAACAACTTTATTTCACTTCCATCTTCAATTGGACACCTTTCTAGTCTAGCATATTTAAACTTGGCGCATTGCAGCGGGCTTCAATCTTTGCCGGATCTCCAATTGTGTGCTACTTCTTCATCTGGGGGAAGGTATTTTACAATGTTATCCGGATCTCATAATCACGGTTCAGGACTATATATTTTTAACTGTCCCCTCTTGAAGATCGCAGAAGAAACTCAAGACTTGGCACTTTCATGGCTGATAAAATTAGTTAAGGTGCGCACTTCACATTGCTTCCCTCTCCTATCTCTCTCTCTGGGTGAGTGTGTGTGTGCGTGTGTGTTATTACTTCTGATTTATGTGTTGTTTTTCTTCTGGTGGCAGAGTCTTCATCATTTCCGGTGTGGCTTTGACATTGTTGTTCCTGGGGATATAATTCCAGAGTGGTTTGATCATCAATTTAAAGGAAATTCAAGATTAAGGATAACAAACTTTACTAATAAGTATAACAATTGGCTTGGCTTTGCCTTTTGTGTGGTATTCGTGGAAAACTGTGGTTCAAATATCTCATATCCTCTTTATCTTTCTTTTGAAAGTGAACATATGGAAGAAACTTTTGATATACCGCTTCGGTTAGACCTGAACATGGTTGATGGCTTGAATTCAGAGCATCTCTGGCTAATCTATATCTCTAGGCCCCACTGCCATTTTGTTACAACAGAAGCGCATATCACATTTAAAGCTCACCCAGATGTGGAGCTGAAAAGATGGGGATTACGAATGGTCCTCAAGAATGATATCTCTAATCCATTCAAGTTGAGAACAGACGAGTTACGTCGACAAGGCTATCTTCAGTTGGATCATGTACATGTAAGTAGCAGAAGCAAGAGGCCCGAAGTCCAGCTACGTTATAATTGGCATGTTACTGAGGAAGAGGAAAATGAGAGTAGGGAAGTGAATTTGAAAAAAAATCACCTCTCGGATATGGGCCTTACCACATAGTTGATGATTATCACAATTTTCACTAAAAAGCCTATTCAGTTATTTACATTGTTTATTTCTGCTACTTCCTATATGCTTGAAAAATTGATTAAATAAATTAGGATATCACATTGAAATTAAGTAAGTATCATAAGGATTTGGAATGCTTTTGTGCAATTAATCATTTTATGGTTTTTCAAGTTGTTCACATATCCATCTCTTCAAATTAGAAACCTACACTAAGTATCTCATTTTCAACACAAGATTTGTTAATGTATATGTACATTCAATTTGAGGTGGATTTTAGCATGGATTACAACTTTATATGATTCAAGTAGACTATGAAATTAACTATGAATTTGTTTATAAATATAGTTTGTAGTTACAGACTAATTAGTTAAATAAAATCCACTGTTAACTTTATGAATCACATGAATTGATGTCCAAGTTAGAATCCCCCTTAGGGCTACATTAGTTTTGAAATTCGGCACAAACCAGTTAAGGTAATTATCAAAAGACCCATCTCTGCAGTTCTATTATTGGCCGTTAGATTAATCAATCGGTTGATATAAAACATAAAATATAAAAAATGAAGTGGAAACACTAGAAATAAATGTCTTGTACTGTTCCACGCGCAACTGGGAGCTTCTGGTGATAAAGAGAAATAAACATGCTATATTGACTTGGGAAGGTGCTTTATGTGTTAGGCCATGGCTGCGTCTTAACATCGCAACAGCAGTGGACTGGCATCACCATGGCGGTGGTTTGATTGTCTTGGTAGCGTCCTCTTCTTTGCGTCTCTATGCTGCCGTTGGGATATTTTCCTTTTGTCGGTTCAGATTTTCCTTTTTTTCCCAACTTCTTCTTGCTCTCATCTGTGATGGCTACTAACTCCGTTTAAAAAAATCGAAGTTGATATCAAATTTCCAAATGAGTTATTATTACACAAATACACAATTCCAATTTGATTTCATTGTTGCACCTTTGTGGTTTTGGTTGTACATTGTGGTCTCACAAATTTCTAAAGAATGAATTTAGGAGGAACACAAACCAGAAGACTCTAGAAAGTTACTTGTTCAACCGATGAATTGATCTAATGGTCGATAACAGAGCTGCAGAGGTTTCAGGAGCTGAGGATCCAAACATATAGAAAAGAGTATTTCACATTTAATTAAACTTATGTGTTATTAAGATAGCACTATGTGTGATTGCTGAAATGTTTCTACTCCATTGACAGTCTTTTGACAGGTGACACCTAAATTGTCATCTATAATGAGCATTTGACTTTCATCCTCTCCATTATCTCAATCTAAAAAAAATATCCATCAAATCACACCTTACTACAAGTACAACAACAATGGTGTACATTAAAAAACAAATATGAAGTAGTTAGGGTTTATAATTTTATCTGTCTTTCTATATCTTTTTCTAACTTATTATATCATATCAATTAGGTCACTTTTTTCTTTTCCTTTCTTTCCAAGTTGGGACTAAACATTTTCCAACAACTTCAAGCACTGTGCTTACCGGCCGACGTCGAGAATCTTCAATCCTGGAGAGTATCAACATGGTTTACTTATGGAACAGTTTTTGAACCTGTATATAATCTTGTTTCTTCTTGTGCATGAATTGATCATGATAGGGGATGATATTGCATTGCATGTGTTTGTCTTTATGCTTCAAACAAAACCTGTTTCTGTTTCTTGTCTTTATCTTCACTAGCATAGTATTATGCTACGTTTAGTTCCAAGTAGGTTTTTTGTTTTCTCACATGGTTCCCTATGCCGTATCTATCACCTTGATATTATCAAATCTTCTTTCAGCATACCCAATGAATTCTTCTTTCTCACAAAACATTTTATTCAACTTCTCACAATATATATTGAGTGACCTGTTTGGAACTGCATTTCCTTCACATTTATCGCGTCCCTAGCCAATTTCAACGTGGAAATAAAGAAGCTGGAAAAAGTAGCATTGAGCTAGGCACACATTAAATTGGTTTTCAACGTGAAAACAAACAGGCACTAATAAGTTCCAACCGAAAAATGGATTCAAACTCAAATATTTCAGGTAACATTAACCAACTTTTTGCTCATTTTTCACTCACAAACTGTTTCTACTTTCAAATAATTCAGTTAATAATTATTCTTATTCATATTGTTGAATTTTCTTTTCGTATCATAGAGACATTATTCTCATGGAGTTCCTTTCTCCTGCAACCGTTTCATGCGCTGCTGGGTCGTTTGACGTTTTCCATATTAACCCAAGGAGTTACGGCTTCCAATTCTTCCATGGATTATAATCACAACCAAGACTATAGATACGATGTGTTTATCAGTTTTAGAGGCGCTGACACACGCAACACTTTTGTTGATCATCTTTATGCTCATCTAACTAGAAAGGTATTTTCGCCTTCAAAGATGACAAAAGGCTTGAGAAAGGACAATCCCTTTCACTGCAACTTCTAAAAGCAATTGAAAATTCGCGGATTTCTATAGTTGTCTTCTCTAGAAGTTATGCTGAGTCAACTTGGTGTTTTGAAGAGATGTCTACCATTGCTGAATGCCGTAAAGAGTACAATCAAACTGTTTTCCCTATTTTTTATGATGTTGATCCATCTCATGTACGAAAACAGAGTGGTGCATACCATAATGCCTTTGTTTTACTCAAGAATAAATTCAAACATGACCCAAGTAAGGTTGTGAGATGGGTGAGAGATATGGTCGATTTAGCTAACTTAGCTGGTTGGGATGTCAGGAACAAGTAAGTGCTTAGTTTTATTTTTTCTTTCTTGATTTACAATCTTGACATGAATTTCTGATGTTTTATATATTTTTCAGCGTACTTACGAACTAGCATTTTACAAATCAAGCCTGTTCCTTTATCTTTCAGGCCAGAATTTCGAGAAATTAAAAGTATTGTTCAGGAAGTGATAAAAACATTGGGTCATAAATTCTCAGGGTTTGCTGATGACCTTATTGGGATACAACCCCGAGTAGAAGAATTAGAAAATCTTTTGAAGTTAAGCTCTGAGAATGATGGATTTCGAGTTGTAGGTATTTGGGGGATGGCTGGAATCGGAAAGACAACTCTCGCATCTGTCTTGAACGATAAAATCTCATATCGATTTGGTGTAAGCTGTTTTATTGAGAATGTAAGCAAAATCTATAAAGAAGGTGGTACATTTTCTGTACATAAACAAATCCTTCGGAAAACCGTAGATGAAAAATATCTAGAGACATACAGCCCTTCTGAAATTTCTGAAATTGTACGTAAAAGACTGTGCAACAGAAGGTTCCTTGTAGTTCTAGACAATGTTGATCTATTAGAGCAAGTGGAAGAATTGGCTATAAATCCTGAATTTATTGATACAGGAAGTAGAATGATTATTACAACCAGAAATATGAATATTCTAAGAGTCTATGGAGAACACATATCACTATCTCACGATACATGTGTGTCGTATGAGGTTCCACTATTGGATAACAAAGATGCTCGCGAACTTTTCTATAGAAAAGCTTTCAAAAGCAAGGATCCCACTAGCGGATGTGTGAAGCTGACTACTGCAGTACTAAAATATGCTCAAGGTCTTCCATTAGCAATTCGAGTAGTGGGTTCTTTCTTGTGTACTCGAAATTCTAACCAGTAGAGAGATGCCTTGAATAGATTGTGGAATAATCCAGACAACAAAATTATGGATGTGCTTCAGGAAAGTTTTGAGGGATTACATTCAGAGGACAAAGAAATATTTCTGCATATTGCATGTTTCTTTAAAGGAGAGAAGGAAGATTATGTAAAAAGAATTCTAGATGTTTGTGGGTTGCACTCTCACATTGGAATTCAAATTTTGATCGAGGGGTCATTGATAACTATTAGAAATCAGGGAATTTATATGCATGATATATTGCAGGAATTGGGGAAGAAAATTGTGCGGCAACAGTTTCCTGACGAACCAGAATTGTGGAGTAGATTGTGGCTTTATGAAGATTTCTACTCTGTCATGATGACTGAAACGGTATAAGGATATCTTTTGAGAACCAAAAGTTCTTTACAAATTAGTAGTTTAAATTTTCTATAAAAAAAAAGTGGTAGTTTAAATTTTACTATCAAATAGCGATATATGATAATGTTTTTCTTTTAAGTTGAAAATATTGAATTTATCCCATTTTTTTTCCTTTTGCAACATGTTGATCCTTAATTTTTTTCAGGGAACAAACAAGGTTATAGCCATAGTTCTAGATCGAAAAGAGAATATTTCTGAATATCCTCTGTTGAGGGTTGAAGGATTGTCAGTAATGAGGGAACTTAAAATTCTTATACTACATCATAATAAATTTTCGGGAAGTCTGAATTTCCTTTCTAACAGCTTGCAATATCTTCTGTGGTACGGTTACCCTTTTGATTCTTTGCCGTTAAATTTTGAGCCGTTTCGTCTTGTTGAATTGAATATGCCTTGTAGCCTCATCCAACAGCTATGGGGTGGTCAAAAGGTGTTGTAATTTCTCACTATTCGTTATTTATTACTATTGTTTAGTTTCCTTATTTTCTGTTTTTATTGTTTGAGAGATTCGCCATTGTATATAAGTTTGCACAACCTCATTGTGAAATACAAGTTAATCGTTTTAAACTATTCAACTGTATTTATGTCTTTCATTTCTCTCTTTTTAGATTACTTTAAAAAATAACACATAAAAAAGATTACTTTTAAATAATAGTCACGCATATAGTGATGATTTTTAATAATCAAGAAATGGCATTCATTCAAGAAAGTCTGAATGAGACATTTTGTAAGGATATCGAATATAGGGTAATTAGAGTAGTTAAGAGGTGAAAGTTAGGGATCATTCCATAATTACACAGTTTATATATCTTGTGTCTATAAAACAACAGAGAAACACATAGAGAAGTGAGCTATCAAATTTAAGAAGGGTGGTTGAAATGGAGGAGGGTCTCAAGTGTTTTATGTGATACAAAAGTACCACTCAAACTGAAGGGAAAATGAGGATAAGTGTAGCAGAAATGAGGATATTGCGTTGAATGTGTTAGACTAGACATGATAGAATTAGAAATGACAATATTTAAGAGAGAGAGAGAGAGAGAGTCGGGGTAACACTTATCGTAGAAACTTGGGTTACGTGTTTTGGACATGTGAACATAAGACATGTAGATTTTATAGTAAGGAGAGTAAATCAGTTGGAGAATGGTCAAATCACTAGCTAATCCATTATTGAGTTGGATAGAGATATGATGTACGATAAAACATTTTGGAGGAGTTTGATCCATTAGCCAATCCCACGTAGTGGGATAAGGCTTGTCTGTTGTAGAGTTGTTAAGAGTTAGTTAGTAAGTTGGTAAGTTTGTTAGGTGGTTGTTAAGAGTTATATCGGTTATTCTTAGAAAGTCTTTAAATAACCCTCACTTGGTAGAGGGGAAGGACACCTTTTGAATAATTAAATTGTTACTAGAGAAAGCTCTAGGGAAAGGAGAGTGCTTATTTGGTGGGTTAGTCTTGAGTGCAAGATTATTTTTTGTACCTTCTCTTTCAATCACTATACACCAATAAGAAATCATTTATTCAGTGATCAATCTTTATCTTTATTCTAGTTACAATCATTCTTATTTTTATTACTATTAGTTGATTTTCATAACTCATTATCAGTAAACAGAAACTACCACTGATAAAATGATAATTTAGTTTTATTGTTATTAAAATTAGTTGATTTCTTTTTATTGAAATCATAGTTACAAATCAAGTGAAACAATGAAGAATAAATTTGATACGACAGTTAAAGAAATCACATCAAAGTCTATTGATTATATTGAATTTTTAATATAACATGCTAACAGTTCGTTGGTCATTCTGTCTTCACAGGACCTCCCTTGTTTAAAAAGGGTTGATCTGAGAAACTCCAAATATCTTCTGGAGTCTCCAAATTTTGCTGGAAGCAGACGAATTTAGAGGCTAGATTTTACAGGATGTATAAACCTATCTTATGTCCATCCGTCCATTGGACTTCTGGAAGAACTTGCATTTTTGAGTTTGGAAGGCTGTAGCAGTTTGGTCCGGCTAGTTCTTCATGATGACACTGCATCTAGATTATATTCTCTCAAAGTTCTACACCTCTCTGGCTGCACAAAACTTGAAACCATACCTGGTTTTACTGGGGTCTCAAGTCTTGAGTATCTTGATATTGATCAATGTGTGAGTTTATCAACGATTGATCATTCTATTGGGGATCTTGTACAGCTTAAATTCTTGAGTGTAAGAGACTGCACGAATCTTGTCAGTATACCCAAGAGCATTTATTGTATGACTTATCTTGTAGCTATAGATTTATGTGGCTGCTCAGAACTACAAAATCTACCCTTGCTGAGAAACACATCAGTGTGTGAAGAAAGTATTGACTTCATATCAGTGTCTGCAGAAAATGTTGATCTTTCTGATGAACTAATATCTTCTTACTATTTGGATTCTTTGGTTTTTTTGTGACCTAAGCTTTTGCAATCTAATTTCAGTCCCTGATGCTATCGGAAAGTTAAGGTATTTAGAAAGGCTCAACCTAGAAGGAAATGACTTAGTTTTGCTTCCGTCTTCAGTAATGAGGTTTTCCAGATTAGCATATTTAAACTTGGCGCATTGCGAAAGGCTTCAATCTTTGCCGGAGCTCCGATTCTGTGCTACATCTTCATCTGGGGGAAGGTATTTCAAAATGGTGTCCGGATCTCATAATCATAGGTCAGGATTATATATTTTCAACTGTCCCCTCTTGCAGATCGCAGAAGGAGATCAAAATTACTTGGCTCTTTCATGGCTGATGAAATTAGTTGAGGTGCGCACTTCACATTTATTACCCAATCCCCTTTCCCCGTCCTCTTTTTTTCTAGATCTGATTTTTTTATTTTTTTATCTCTGGTACCAGAATCCTTGTCATTTCCGGTGTGGCCTTGACATTGTTGTTCCTGGATACACAATTCCACCGTGGTTTCGTCATCAATTTCTGGGAAACTCAATAATAAGGATAACAGACTATTTGAATGAGTTTGACAACTGGCTTGGCTTTGCCTTTTGTGTGGCATTTATGAAAAACGGTTATCCAACAACTTTTGGTTCTTCACATTATTCATCTTCGTCACAGTGGCCATATCCTCTTCACCTTTCTTTTGAAAGTGAACAAATGAAAGAAACCTTTGATATGCCTCTTCGGTTAGTCCCGAATAAGGTTGATGGTTCAAATTTTAAACATCTCTGGCTAATCTATATCTCTAGGCCCCACTGCCATTTTGTTACAACAGGAGCACATATCACATTTAAAGCTAACCCTGATGTGGAATTGAAAACATGGGGATTGCGCGTAATATTCGAGCATGAAATCTCTAGTTCCTTCAAGTTGGGGAGAGATGAGGTTCATCAAGAAGGCTTTTTTCACTTGGTTCATGTACATCACAGTAGCAGCAGTTGAAGGTCTGAAGTCCAACTTCCTTATAACTGGCACGTTACTGAGGAAGACGAAAGTTCTAAAGTCCAGCTTCGTTATAATTGACATGTTACCGAGGAAGAGGAAATTGAGATTAATGAAGTGTTTATGAAAGAAAATCGTCTCTCAAATATGGGCCTTAACACATATGATGATTATCATGATTTGCCTTAAAAAGCCTCTTCAATGATTTGTTTTCTTTTTATCTGCCATTTCCCATACCTATGAAAAAGTTATTAATTAATTTAGGCCATGATATTGCAGATTAAAGGTATCATATGGACTAGGAATGCTTTTGTACAATTTATCATATTGTGGTGTTCCCAGTTGTGCTTATATCCCTCTCTTCTCATTAGACACCTACATTGAGCTGATCTCATTTTCAACACAAAATTGGTCAATATTTATGTAACCTCTAATTATCCCTCTATTCCATTCATTAATTTTGACTTGAAAGTAAGAACAAAAGATATTTAATCAATTTGCAGTTTATTGCGAAAGGAAGCAGTTTAAACCAAGCTGCACTATTTCCTTTTGCACCCAAAAGACAGAATATTCTTCTGAAGATTACAACTAATAGATTATTTATTTATTTTTTGTATAATTTAAACGCTATTTTTAACGGATTCTGAATGTAACTAAAAATTGAAACAAACTGTTTTCCCTGTTTTTTACGATGTTGATCCATCTCTTCATACTGAGAATTCAAACACGAAACAGGCGAGGTTTATCGTTTGAAGAATGCTGTCACATTGGATTTGATTAAGAGATAAGTAAGTATAATACATTCTTTTCTCAGATTTTTAATTTGTACATTCTTTGGAAGAATTGTGCTAGCTACCTGATCATCGAATTGTCAACAATTGATTCCTGTATCTTTGGTGATAATTTAATTTAGTTTGGTTATCTTTCAGGCCAGAATATGCAGACTGCAGAGATTGAAAAATAGATGTTCAAGAAGTGTAAAACTTAAAAGCATTGGCTTGTAAATTCTCATCCCTTTTCTAAAGCTTTCTGATACCGTTGGTCAACATCCTTTTGGCTTTTGGGTTTGTTTGCTTTTGAGAAGATTTTCATTGCTACTAATGCGAATGTGTCATATCCTTGATAGATCCTATGCAGGTGCTGATAAATTTAAGAAAGTATGTTAGATAGTATATCCCAAAAGTATGGTGAAAAGGAAGGAAATGCCTAATTTATTTTTGGGGCATAATAGTAAACTACTTATAAATTTTAAACAAAATCTAACAAACTAAGAAGCTAAAGGTAGTCACACCTGAAGAAGCTTGGATAGAAAAGAGATCATCTGTTAGTGCGTTTTGAATATTTGGCTCTTATTTCTTAAAACATGTACTTGAACAAGTCAGAAGGAAGTTGGAGGTGTTCATCAAGTGTCTTTCAAACGGCGCTTATAAGTTGTATGATCCAAAGGAGAAGAAGGTAATCATTGAAATGAATTCCAATTATAATATTAGAAAGGACGTTGAATGTCCACTTAACACCTTTGCATAATTTAAAAAAATGGACCTTTTTGAGTGAATTAGTCTTATTTAGAAGGGTTGAAGTTTATGAGAGAATTGTACAAAAACATAACTTAAATATGTTCAAATAAAAACCCTAAAGATGATAGAGCAGTTAATAATTTATATGAAAATAGTTTACCTTTATTTTATATTGTTATAAAAATAGTTTATATACAAGAACTAATTATATCAAGTGTTTAATTAAATTGTTTATCCAAACATAACCTAAATATTTAAAAAGAAACGATTTTTCAGAAACTTTACACTCAACTATTCTTGTGGAGCAAATACTTTATATGCACACATTTAAATATTGGATTGAATTTTTGTAAGTGTTTATATTTAAAGTGACTTTTTAGGTCCCGAATAACTTACATTTTTAAGATCTGAAATTCTCTAAATTGTTACATTTAAATAACTTAAAGACTTAATTGATATGAAAAAAAACTTAAAACCAATTTGTTACGATTAATTAACTTAAAAGGACCTAAGTGGTAAAAAAGAAAAAAACTTAAAAACTAATTTGTTACAATTAAATAACTTAAAAGCTCTGGTGTAATTTAACCAAAAATTATTTTGCAAAGGAGCCTGTAACTACAAACTATATTTAAAAACAAATTCTTGGTTAATTCCATGTTGAAAATGAGATTAATTCAATGTAGGTGTCTAACTGGAAGAGAGGGATATAGGCACAACCGGTTCAATATGATTAATGAGTTGTGTTATTTGAACAACCATTTGATAGACAACTTTTGGGACAACCATGTTTTTATAAAGGAAAAGAGGTATTGATACAAAAACCAAAACAATAAAGAGATAAAGTAAAAACCTAATGTGAGTATGAGAGAGAAAGTTGTCACAAAAGTTGTCATTGTACAAATATCATTTCTCATGATTAATTACACAAAAGCATTCCAAATCCTTGTGACACCTGCTTAATCAGCAAGCCATCAACAACACCTTTAATCCATCAAAAGGTAGCTACAGTATGTGAGAGATGGAAGGCGTAGGAACACGATGTGTTTGAGCTCAGCAAGAGTGACAGAATACAAATATATACAAATTAAAGAAGCAGCATCCGAAAATGCAAAACAACCCAAACGCAAAAAGGCTATTGAGTATTGACCAACAGTGCAAGGAAACGAGCCAATTAAACAACAAAAGCAGTTAACAATTGCAGCTGTAGAAATATACCAAGCAACATTTAACAACAAGCTTAGAATGGCCAAAATCACGCTATTCCAATGTAACAGCATCCATAAATGAATCAAAGCGATCTCAATTCTGTGACAGTAAAAACATCATTCCAGAAATTGAATATTCCCTCTTAGTTCCCCCCTGCACTTTTAATTGCACGGTGGAACTTGAGCATCATCTCTAATTGCTTCACCAATAACATCTTATTTGAAGAAGACTTTAAGAATGGCCTCATTCTAGAATTTGTCCAACATGAGACTATCAACCCATACTTATAAAGTTGAGAGAAGTCCCAAATTGCAACTAATTACAAACATTGAATCTCAAACATATAATAACAATACCTATCATGACTTCATTCACCAGAACAGGTTCATGACATAACCTTAACCTCAAATCATCTGTCATATTCACTGGATAATAATCAAATTATTAATAAAGTCTCAACATATTAATTAAAGATAAATTATTGGATAAATTTGTAATGCACAAGAAGGAAATCCTATACTAGTAACTCATATCATTAGTTATAAAATTAATTATTAATTAGCAATTACAATGAATTATGACTTAATAATATATCTCTGCTTAGGTGAGATAATCACCTCAAGGCTCAGGGAACGTGTTCCGCATTTTGGCTGTGGTTGGCATATCTAAAGGCCCAGATTAGACAGATGAATTTCTTTTGACTTGGCTTGAGAATTCTCAACTTCTTCCTCCTCAGTATTCAACCAATTGTAGGGAAGCTGGATTTTAGGTCCAGAGTTGCTGATGGTTTCTTGTACAAAATCTAAGACAAGTTGGCGCGCATCAGATTCCATAAAGGGTTCTGAGATGGTAGAACGAGAGTATGGCATTTTCTCATGGATAAGTTTGCGCAATCCCCATTTTTTTAAGATCAAACCTGGGCCGGCTTTAAATGTGATATGCGCTCCAGTTTTTAAAAAATGGCAGTGCTCTTGAGAAATATAGATTAGCCAAAGATATTTGGAACCATCAACTTTGTGCAGTTCCAAACTGAGTGGCATATCGAAGCGTTCCTCCGTGTGTTCACTTTCAAAAGAAAGATAAAAAGGATGTGGCAATGCTGAGGCAAATGAATCCTGTGTAGAAGCAGAATTCGCAGAAAGATTGCTCACCTCAAATGCCACACAGAAGGCAAAGCCAAACTCCACGGCATCCTCATCAGAATCAACTATCCTTACTATTGACCCCCCATCAAATTGGTCATTGAACCATTTTGGAATACAGCTGGAAAAATCAATGTTTTCCATATCCGAAGGAACAACAATGTCGAAGCCACACCGAAAGTGATTGGGATGCTAATGTCAGAAACATAAAATAAAATACATAAGTATATTAGAGTTAGAGAGTACAAGGAATTTGAATATAATTATTAGTCACGAAAAGCACTAAGTAGCTCCCGGCATGCAGATATTGATTAGTCAACTAAAGTTTGACAAAAATATATAATTACCAGAACATGAAACCATTTTAGAATAACAAAATATTTAAGTTTACGGAAACCAACAAGTTAATTTAAATATGTTGCATTATAGATTTCCTTATTGCACAAGTTAGATCATAAAGAAGAAAAATAGCACTGAATCAATATATTAAAGCTAGAGAATTGGCGGAAGATAAGCAACATACGCACCTCAAGTAGTCTTCGTAACCATGTGTATTCTATTTCCATGGATTGGTTTTCGGGTTTTTTCATGATCTTGGGACAATCAAAAATATATAATCCTGACCTATGATCACGAGATCCTGCTGTTATTTCAAAATATCTTCCTCCCGAAGAAACACCTTTTGAAGGCAGGAGTCCGATAGTTTGAAGCTCATGGCAATGAGATAGGTTCATATATGCTAGACTTTCAAGACCATATAAGCCATTAGGTAGTGAATCAAATTTATTTCCTTGTAGATTTAGTCTTTCTAAAGTCCTTAGCTTTCCAATACCATCTGGTACTTCGTGAAGATTGCAAAAGCTTAAATCTAGAAAAATCAAAGATGTCATGTAAGAAGAATATGTCCATCGCAGGGGCAGAGTTGTAAGTTCTAAGCAACCGCAAAAATCTAGAGTTACAAGGGATTTCATCATCTTAACGCTATTGGGCATTCCAACAAGATTCGTGCAGTTTCTGAAACTCAAGAATTTAAGCTTTGTAAGAGCCCCAATGGATTCATGAACTGTGGATAAACTTGTACATCCATCCATATCAAGGTACTGAAGATTTGATGCCCCGGTAAAATCTGGTGTCTTTTCAAGTTTTGTGCAACCACAAAGGCGTAGAACTCTTAAAGAACTTAAATTTGATACACTACCAAAATCGAGGTCGACCAAACTGCTGCAGTTTTGTAAACTTAAGAAAACAAGTTCTGTAAGATGTCCAATTGATGGATGGACCTGTATTAAGTTTGTGCATCCGGTAAAATCTAGCCGCTCAAGCTTTGGGGTCCAAAAAAACTTTGGAGTCTCTATAAGATACTTGGAGTTGCTCACATCCATACTTTTCAAATAAGGGAGATCCTGTGAAGAAAATTAGCAACCATGAGTAAAGATTTACCACTAAAACGTACCCGTACCCAAAGTACCAACCATCCTCGCGGGCTCCGAATGGGGTAGTCCCTGCAGGGATCCTCTCTTACAGATGTAAATTGAGGAAAAGTACTTCCTTTTTTCTTTTCTTTTTTCATGAAAAAAAAGGAGTGTTCATTAGTCGTAATTAGGATTATTCTCACTCTTTATTTGTTGATATATTTCCTGTTTTTGAAATATTTTTTCTTTTATATACATGTATATATATATATATATATATTTATAGTATAGCACCACTGTGTAATGCAATTTATTTATTCTTAATTATTCAAGCATGAGTATGGCATTATTTCTTTGTGAGTTGTGTTATTTTAACAATCATTTGTGTGACAACTTCTGTGACAACCATAAATTTACAAAGAAAAATATGTATTGACATGGAAACCAAAACAATAGAGAGAGAAAGTAAAAACATAATGTGAGCATGAGAAATAGTTATCACAAAAGTTGTTACAAAATGATTGTACAAATATCATTTCTCTTTCTTTAATTAAGTACCTTGCGACCTTCCCACAGTCGTTGAATGCTGCTATCAGGCATGTTCAATTCAACAAGAAAATATGGCTCAAAATTTGACGGCAAAGAAGTAAAAGGGTATCCATGCCACAAAAGATATCGCAGATTGTTGGAAACAAAATTGAGATTTCCTGAAAAATTGTTATGATACAAAATGAGAAGTCCTAGGTTCCTCATATTTGAAAATCCTTCGGCCCTGCATTTGGAGAAATTTTCCTTTTGATCCAGAACTATAGCTTTAACATTGTTTGTTCCCTGGGAAAAGAATATAATATGAATAATATAGAATGAAAAAAAAACAGTGAACTTACTTGAACTAACCATGTTAGAAACATAAAAATATTTTCTTCATTACATCAGTTCTGTTAGCATCCAGAACAGAAAAAAATAAAAATCAATTTATAAACTTAATTTCATATAAAATCACTTTTATCAAACACTTGCGCGAATGCACACACTATTTTACGTTGTTAATGAACTAGTTAACTGTTCATGAATTACTTTTTTGGTTCAACTATCAACATCAAGGAATCAAAATACTAGTTGAGTTTGCCTTGTTAAATTCCTATCTTCTAATTGGTCTATCATATCTGATAAGTATTATAACATTCTTGAGGTGAAGAAATTGAAGGGGCCAATTGGTTTCCCTAGTAGCAATGGGAGGAAGAAATGGCACAAAACATTTTTTAAGTTTCAGTCCCATGAGGGAGAGTGAGCAATGAAACTGTGAGAGATAGAGATTTGCTGTAGATAGACCATGATAAATTTTGATGGGTTGGTTTAATCTAATGGTAAAAAAAGTGGTCCAAGTTAAACCCTTTAATTTGACGGTGCAAACTAAACACAGTAGTCATTGGCTCAAAAAAAAATTTGAGCCCTCACATTTATCACCCTAAAAGAAGTGAGTAGAGAGACTGTTAAAAAGTTTCAAGGATGTAAACCGACAATAATATTTTTAAATGAATTAAAGCTGAAATTGGTGTATCTATACCGAGAAAAACAGTAACTTAAACATAAAAAATACATTAGAAAGAGAACATACGCCCCATGAAATAATCAATGATTATCATTTATCCCACATAACCTAACACAAGTTAAATTCACTAAAAAAGCATAAACTGCACCTTCTAGTTTTGGAAATATAATTTCTTACCGTTTCTGTCATCAATGCATGATAGAAATCATTGTATCGCCATAATCTACTCCACGATCCTGGCTCTTCGGGAAATTGGTGCCGAACAATTTTCTTCCCCAGTTCTTGTAACATATCATGCATATGAATCTCCTCGTTTTTAATGGTAATGAGTGATTTCTCAAGGATTCTTTGAATTCCAATGTGAGGGTGTAATCCACAAGCATCTAGAATTCGCTTTACATAATCTTCCCTCTCCCCTTTAAAGAAACAAGCAATGTGCAGAAATATTTCCTTCTCCTCATGTTGTAGTCCATCAACACTCATCTGAAGCACATCCATAATTTTACAATCAGGATTCTTCTTCAATCTATCCAAAGCATCTCTCCACTGAGTAGCATCTCGGGTACATAAGAAAGAACCAACTATTTTAATTGCTAATGGAAGATGTTGAGTATATTTTAGTACCTCTGGAATCAACTCAACACAATTGCTGCTTTGATCTTCACTTTTGAAGGCTTTTTTATGAAAAAGTTCGCATGCATCATCACTATTCAACATTGGAACTTCGTGTACTGTATCTGCCCCGTAAACTCTTAGAACATGCACATCCCTTGTGGTTATGATTATTCTGCTACCTCGACAAAGCAATTTAGGATTTATAGCCAATTCCTGCAATTGCTCTAATTGATCAACGTTATCAAGAACTACAAGCACCTTAATACCACTGTGAAGCCTATTTATCATAATCTCAGCAATTTCACAAGCATCATATGAGTCTAGATTTCTTTCATCTAGAGCTTGACTCAGAATTTGTTTTTGTACAGCAACAGCACCACCATCCATATAAATTTTGCTTGTGTTGAGAATAAATGAACGAGCATCAAATTGACGAGAGATTTTGTCATACAAAACAGTAGCATGAGTTGTCTTTCCTACACCGCCCATCCCCCAAATGCCCAGAACTCGAAAGTCGTCATCCTCTGAGCTCAATTTTAGAAGCTTTTCTAATTCTTCAATGCGAGGTTGCATGCCAACGAGATCATTGGTAAACCCTAACAATTTATGACCTAGTGCTTTAATCACTGCGCGAACAATTTCTTCAATCTCTGTAAACTCTGGCGTGAAAGAGGAAAAACAAGAACACTAAATTACATTATCAGCTAGGTTACAAGGGATACATTAATGGATTGTGTATAACTTGTTCTGGTGGGTGGGTGGGGGGGGGTGCTTTTCATTGATATGACCAGCTATGACATAGACACGCACGGATAGGAAGGGTTGGGTTTTAAATCACAGTACGACCGCGGTTGAGGCCGCATAGCCTGTATTTGATCGTGATTCTCCTCAAGATCAAGGTTTGCGACACGAGCCCAACAGTCGTTGCAACAACTATTTAAAAAAAGTAATAAATTGAAAAAATGAATTGATTGAGTACAAGTGTGTTGGTGTCTAGAGACGGTACATCTTCAATCCAAAGTGCCGATGCTAGTAAACTGACAAGTTAGGTAATACTAGAGCACAAGCATGAGTTATGACCCAAAAAAAAAAAAAAGAGTAAACAGAACATCACATTATTATTCTCACAACAAATTATATAAAAATCTTAGAGAAGAGGGTTTAATTTTTACTTACTTATCTCTTACAACAAATCCAGCCAAATTGGACAGTTCCGACATAGCTTTCCGCCATTGATCAGCCTTGTTTCGGACATATTTGACCTTCTTAGAGGGTGAATCTATAGAAAGCCCTAAATACCGAGCCTGGGTTCGAATATGAGATGGCTCAACATTATAGAAAACGGGAATAACAGTGCGATTCAATTTGCTGCGGCATTCATGAATAGCAGCCATTTCATCCAAACACCACATTGACTTATAATAGTTTTTTGAGAAGACAACAATAGAAACTCTTGAATCTCGAATAGCTTGTAGAAGCTGCGGCGAAATTGATTCTCCTTTCTGGAGAGTTTTATCGTCCTTGAAGACAAAGATACCTTTTTTGGTGAGATGATGATAGAGATGATCGATGAAATTGTTCCGTGTGTCAGGGCCTCGGAAACTCAGAAAAACATCGTACTTATATATTCGTCGAGAGGAGGAGTTGTTGCTAGTAGAAGCCATAGGTTCAAGAGTAGAACGGTAACGTGAGATTAACTCACTCCTCGCTAGAGAGATGGATAATAATCTTATCCTGTGCAAAACTAAGAAATGAATTTCCAAAGAACCAAATTGGAAGGAGTGACTAAGGAGATTCACGCAAAATAATTTAAACTATAATAAATTCTGGTTTGGTGAATAACTGAAATCGCTTATTTTGTTTAAAGATTTAAGCATGAGTTTATGCCTGTTGCTGATGCACTTTAATAGCATTAATGTGCCTCTTTTGAGGATCTCTTATCAACAACAACAGAATAAAAATAATAATTATTAACGAAATAATAATGGAAGAAAAACATTTGTGAGTGAAGCATGGGGTTAAAAGTGAGACCTTGGTTATCAATTGAAAATTGATGATGAATCATATTATAAGTAATTTAAAAGGGAAGAAAAGAAAAAGTTGATAGTATGGAATTAGTTAGTTAATGTTACCTGATGTATTAAGCTTGAATCAATTCGTTTGAGCTTATTTACCTCACTCACTTCACATTTATTTGCTGCAGCACAAGCCACTTGATGAAAGCAAAGGTCTCACTCACTATTCCGAGAGGATTGCTTTATGAGAAAGAAAGGAAGATTGTAAGAAGGAGAGTCAACGACGGTAGCCGACAAAACTCTAGGTAGCGAATAATTCTTGGGGTAATAGTGTTTTACCGTTATTTCCCGTTTCCCATGTAAAATATTTTTGTTGAATTTCATCCTTATAATTTGAAGATTTTTTGGTTTTAGATTTCATAGAAAATTTTAATCTCTGTAATTTGAGCAAATTTAGGTTTATCCCCTTGTAATTTGAGCAAATTTCGGTTTACCCCTGTTAATTTGAGCAAATTTCGGTTTATCCCCTACCATATCTTCAATTTTGTACAATCAAAGTTCATGAAGGTCCAAAACCAAAAATCTTCAAATTACAAGGACGAAATCTAAAAAAATATATTTTACAGAAGGTAAAACCGAAAATGACATATATCACACAGGTAAAACAATATTAACCCATAATTCTTTAACAATCACAACTTAAAATATATTTTTGTGTACGGTTTTTCTTTGTTCACTTCTTTGCATTTTATTCGAGGGTAGGTATTGATATGTAATAAATTTTTGAATTATGCATTTCTTCCATCACAATTTGCTCACGTCCAACTGAATTTTCAAAAATATCCCTGCGTGAGTTAACTCATGTAGCGTGACTTAACTCATACAGGTTATAACCCAACGTGAGTTAACTCACGTTGCTTTTTTCTCTACCATTTTCCTTCTCTTCTTCTTCTTTCTTTCATCACATCTTTGCCTATTATTTTGAATCGCAAACAACCTTATCAATTTGACAATTGTTGCTTGCTAAAATCCTGTGTCAAATCTCATTAGCCGGTGAGATTTATTTTGAATCAATTTCACAAATCAAAATCAAAAGGTCAAATGATTTATTCAATAATTGGCACAAATAATTCGCGTAAAAAGGGACTGTAATCAAAACTGAATATACAATTACATTAAGAACAACTTTTCTGTTTCATTTCATCGATTTTAAAGTTTGAAATAAATTCTAAATATATTTTGTGTCTGATATACCTCAACCGCATAAAGAAAAACACGTTGAATAAGAAATCAGATTTTAAAACAAATAAAAATCGCAATTAATTTGATACAGGAAGAATAAGACGCTGGGTTAGAAGAAGACGACGTAAAGAAAGAAGAAGAAGATAGGAAAATGGTAATGAAATGAGAGAGAAGGAAGAAGAGAGGGATTGAATGAAATTGGAAGGAGAGAGAGGGAAGAAGATAACCAAACTCATGATGTTGTTCTTCAGCGTCACTTAACTCACGTAGGGGCTAATTTTGACAATTCAGTTGGGCGCGAGTGTTTTGTGTTGGGAGAAGAGCTGAATTCTAATTTTTTTTCTTTGAGGGAAAGATATGTATTAAAGTTAAACAATAGTGATTGAAGCCCGTTAGGGCTGACCCTAAACGGGTCGGGTAGCCCGTTTTGACAACTTTTACATTAGACACTTTTTTTCTTAACATATATCCTTTTAGATGTCTCCACAATGGGGTATCTATAAGGTATCGATGCTTGTAGAGATAATACATTTCTATTGTGGATGGTCTAAAGTTATATATCCACTCGGCATGAGTGAAGCATCTTATTGGCCTGGCCCACTAAAAGGTTATATACTTGTTAGGAAGAAGTTGAAAATGGAGTAAATAGGCAATTACCCCCCTGAAATTGTAAGTTTCGTCATTACTCCCTTGAAATTAGTAAAACTTCAATTATCCCCTGAAATTGCACAACGTTAATCAATTTACCTCCTCCGTCAAATTTTTTTTGTTAGTCAACATGGTGTTTTGCAAATACCCCCCTGAAGTTTTGCACTTATGTGCAAAATGCCCCCCGAATTTGAAAATTTATATTTTCTTTTTCTTATACTTGACTCAAAAGATATTAAAGGCAAACAATTAACAGTTATCTTTAATATTTAAGTTATTTAAGATGCATTCTCTGAATTATCATGATAGAAACTGGTATCAAACATAGAAATATAACATAAATAACTTACTTTTATTTATTAACGATACAATAGGAATAACAGGAATAGCTCTAATGAGTTTTCTTTTGATTAAATATGTTGATGGTGAAGGTCCAAAAATGGGTGAGTTTTATGAGAAGATGGACATTATGTTGGGGAAATACAAGAGATTATGAAAAGAAATAGGTATGAAAGTTGTTAACTCTCAAGTGGAGGAGATTATTACTACAAGGTGGACTAAAATGAACTATACTATTCATTGTCTTGGTTTAGCGCTGACTCCACGGTTCTACAATACTCGTTACCTTGCAACACCAGCTCCTGGAGGTATAGCTAGGAAGGCTCCAAACCAAGATAAAGTAGTAGTGACTACAGTAATGCAAGCTTTTGAAAAAATATCTGAAAGTTCAACCGCACAAGAGCTTTTGCGTGATCAATTTGCCACATTTCACACAAAAAAAGGGATATATATGTGATGCCTGCTGCTCAATTAGATGTCGTAACCATGGATGCTATTGATTGGTGGTCCACTTATGGATCGGGAAACTCCTACATTAGCAGAGGTGGCAAAGAAAGTGTTTTCTCAGCCGATCAGTAGTTCTACTGCTGAAAGATCTTGGAGCACTTACTCATATATTCACAGTGTAAAGAGGAATCGACTTAATTGTGCAAGAGCTGACAAATTGGTGTTGATTCACTCCAATATCCGCCTACAATCATGCTTTTCTGATAGTTACAGGAATGACCCTTTCAAAAAATGGGATATGGATCATGATAACACTTTTTTGAAAGAACCTTCTAGGTTCGAACATATGAGCTCAGAATTATCCAATGAAATTGATGGAGGAAATACAATGATGAGAGTTGTTGTTACCAAGAGAAGAAGAAATAATAATTGAGCTTTGTGTTGCCATAGAATTATGTTCAATGACAAATCGTTTTACCAAGAGAAAAAGAGAAGAAGAAATGATAGTTAAGCTTTTTGTTTATGTTTTTATCTAATTATGTTTATCAAAGTTGAATTTTAATTATGAAATTAATCATTTTTGTTTATTTAATTATTATTTGTTATAACGTAATTAATATACTAGCATGTACCGCGAACCAAAATTGCATAACGACTATGTATACCCCACATACCCAATTCTTTGAAGGTTGCGTACCGTGTATCCGAATCCGTACCACGTACCTAAGTGAAATACGAATTATGTGACTTTGATATGCATGTTGCCAGAATCAGATACTATTATCGCAAGCTTTTTCTTCTTCACTCTAAATCCTCCAAAATACAACTTTAAACACATGAAATCTTGGTTTCAAAATGTATTCCAACATCAATTGACTTGATACAAAATATATATATGAATTTAAAGGTATTTGTTTGGATGAAATTCACACTCATTTAAAGAAGTTGTGATTTATCGATGATAATATGTTTCAAGGAAGTCATTTAGATGCATCTCTTCTTCAATGAGGAAAAGTGATTTAAATTTGTACATATGATAATGTAATTTTGTTGTTTATATAAAATTGTGTTTTTATTTATGTTCTACGGGTCTGTACAGCCTGGACATGTATTGGTCCATCTTATACTTGTTATAACTTTAACCATTACCCAAATTTTATGATAGTCCATCCACACATAACAGCTCTCTCCACTTCCAATCTCTCTTCGCTGTCTGCAGCAGCAACTCAACCATTTCTCATTTTCACATGATCTTAAAACCAAATGTGTAGTGTGTATGCCCAACGATTTGAATCATTGTTTTTTACATAACGAAAGTTTCCTTTTGATCATGTTTGCCATGCTGGGTAAACATGACCATGGAATGAACCGTGAATACCTTGGGCTTGCCACCGAGTGAGACCACCAAATTGAGGACCTTTTGAATCATCAGGCAAGTTGTGATATTGGACCATGGTCGACGAAAGTCATGACTTTGTTACTAGCGTTGATCATAGTGAACTGTTGCTTTTAGGGCAGTATGTGGGCTCTGTCTAGGGTGGGGGATCTTAATAGGTCTCCTACAGGTGCATGACCTTTCAAAACCGTTGGATTGATCAAATACACTGTAAACTAAATACACTTGATTATTTTTCTTTCATCAATGACAAACACCCATCACACCGGACTTCTCGAATCTCCTCTCTATTCATTCTTCTTCTGGCTATTTCAGTCGGTGTTCACTTATTCCTTGTAAAATCAACACTTTTTGATGCAAAACAGCAATAAACCAATTTCAATCATCCAAATCTACAGCGACATGGTTTCAATTACTCCACAAACATGCAAAAAGTTTGGTTTAAATTTTCAATTTTCAATTCATATAACAAACTAAACCCATTCTCAAATTCTATTCATGCCATTGGAAAAAAGGAACCAAGAAGATAAATCCATAACAGTTTAGCAGACCCCTAAAAAGAAATTGAATTCATAGCAGAGAAGAACACATGACATAATTAATAAGAAGCTAAACCCATTTTCGATTCATATAACACGAATTCTTCACCCATTTACATAACATCAACAAATTTGATGCAGTTTTTCCAGCTATGTAAACATCCATTTTTTCCTTCACCATTCTACTCTTAATTAATTGTTCACGTTTCTGTCAAAAAAGTAATGCTCAGATCTTGAATAGAGGCACTGAATCTGATGAAGGATATTTAATTGATTTTGATTTCATGGTTTATAAATAATATTGGATGAAAAATGGAAGAGGTTAGTTAGAGAATTTTCTCTAAATTTTTGAGAAATCTAGACTTGTAACAAGACTTTCTTTTAAAAGAGTGAATCTGAATAAATGAGATGAAAGAATCAAAACATTGTAACAATGAATAGTAGCTGTTCTTGCCCAAATCCTGATAAGTTTGCTGTGGTGGTTCGGTATTGTGCATCTCATAGCTTCAGATCTGCATTGAGGGGGAGAGAGAATATGGAAAGGAAGATGGATAGATACAGTCGGTACATGATAAGATCTGTAAGGCTTCATTATCCAATGGCCAATGTTTTTTTACTTATCTTGCGCACCGTAGGAGACCTACAAAGGTCTCTCACGGTAGACAGAGCCCAGTATGTGTATGGTAATACGTTTGAGTGAACTCATTGAGTTTCTGAGCTCGGATTTGATGCTAGACTCAGAATGTTGTCGTTGCCGGCTCTGATGCTTACTTTGATGTTGAAATTTGACAGCGTTTTAATGATTTATGGACTGACGTCGATAGAGCTGGTAATGTCACTTTCCCACATGATTTTATGCTTTCTCTGGTTCGAAGGAAATCACCAATGCTTTGAAAGAAACTTATGCACCAACCTACATAAGCCGAAATTGTTCATGAAGTTTCTAACGTTTTACTCCCTCAGTTTTAAACTGAGTGTCACTTTAGCAAAAAAAAAATTGTTTCAAAATGAATGTCACTTTACATTTTCAATACAACTTTAACTTTTTTTCTTCTAACTTTACCCTCAATAAATACTCCAACTTTTCTCCCACACAATTTTCAATGCAGCTTTCAGTTTGTCTTTTTCTTATAAAGTAGGGGCAGTTTAGTAAAAGTATTATGTCCAATGATTATTTCATTCCATTTCTTAATCCGTGTGCCAACACCTAAAACGACACTCATTATGAAGCGGAGGGAGTAGATGACTATAAGTTGACACTAGGTTGAGATCCTCTCCATTTATTTTAATAAATGGAGATTACAATTAGGAAAGAGATAAATACAAAAAATATGTTGAGGGTCCTATCATTAAATAGGTCCTACCATCATTAATTATTTTTAAGATTTTTTGTGTCTATATCTCTCCAAATGGAAGAAATGAAGAAGAGATTAAATGGAGAACTCGTCGACACTGATGTTACTTTTTCCTAATTTGATTGAGATAGAGTATGCATGATAGAGATAAAGTTAACATTGGTTAAATTAAATAGACATAGATGATGTGTGAAATTCGCAAGTGCACGGTTCTATCAAAGTAGTAAAATATCATTCCACAGGGAGTTATTGTAATTACTGATTTTCTTTCTAATTGTGATTAGCTGAAAAGTTCAAGGTTTAGAAGTTTAGCAAATTTGACAGATTGGTTGATATAAAATTAAGATAATAAAAAGCGTCTCGGGATTATTGGTTCTTCATAATGACAAATTACTCACAATCCAAACCTATATTTTCCTCTTAAATTAAATCCGTTTCTAAAGACAAGTTTCTCTAATGTATTTCATGGTTCCTTTCAGAATCCATGAGCGTTTTCAAATAAAAATCCCGCCTATTCTCATGGTTTATTGTTATTCAAACCCTTTAAGAGCGAAACTTATTGCCTCAATACTTCACAAAACTATTCATTTGGGGTGTTCCCATCAAGTTGTGTCGTCTTGTCTAATTTCATTTGTTCCAATATCAAACTTCATCTTTCGATCCTTCGTTTGATATTTGAGATGATGAAGTAACAACTATTAAACTTCACCTTTCGGTCCTTCGTTTAATACTTGTTACTGAGTTTGAAAACAATGAAATTAGATTAGAAAATAGATTTAAATAAGATTAGGGTTCTAGGCTTGGTTTGATAGGAATTAAGTCATTAGACTCATCCAACAATCCCAAGACCTAGAGGTCTACTCACTCATGGTCATGGTAGATGAAGAAATTAAATTGACGGAATAGAAAGACATGGAAGTAGATTGCTGAATGTAAAAGTGGGGAATTGTAAAGAACAAGGAAATAAAGAACAAGAAATTAAAGCTTTGATCAATTTGATTCAATGGAAAACAACTGTCACAAATATTCCAAGATTCAAAGATGATTTGCAAGTCTGATTGTTCTCTCTCTCTCTATATAGCAAAAGCCAACCTCTAGAAAAGGAAATAGTTCCACATTATAAGGCACTAAAATCGGTCATAAAAACAGCTCAAATCGAAACATAAATTTGCATTGAATCAGCACATAAATATGCATAAAATCAGCACATAAATATGCACCAAATCAGTGATAGAATTTCCCTCTTTTTAACTTTCTTCTAAAACAAGCTTTAATCATGCATCTTAATCCATTGTTTTGCTCAAAGACGTGATCATCCATCATTTGTGATCCTAAAGATAAAACGAACAAATTTGCAGTAAAATAGTTCTAAAAAAAAACTTAAACAAACAGAATTCTATTAAAATAAACAATTAAAAATCATCTAAATTACGACTTATCAATAGACCATGATAAACTTTAGAGGAATAGTGTAACACACCAATTCAATTATTATTAAAATAAAGAAAAAGAAAATAATAAAAAAAAATCTCAACTAACCAATACACACGTGGCTACTTTTTTTCCACTCATTTTTTTTTCTTTCTTCTAACCCATTTCACTCTACCACTTCTATGTTCTCTCCCTCTCAGTTTCTACACTCTTCTACACCCTTCTTCCATTTTTCCTCTTCTTTTCTTTGAATCATCAAATTCTTTTTTAGAAATCAAACCCTCATGAAAAAAATTTCATATTCAAGCAAAGTTATCTCCAAATTCTACAAGTGCTCTAGGGTATAAATTTTGAGTTAGGGTTAGTGCTCTAGAAAAGGGAGAAGAATACTCATCTTTTGAAAGTTGCTAATTGAGTTTCTTTGGTAAATACACAAGCCAACCTCAATTTTGTTTCTGTCTTTGGGGTCTAAATTGAGTCCTCCCATATCATGCTTAGGAGTTGAATATTAGAAGCTATAAAATTGAAGGAAGCTAGAGAAAGGTTAATACTTGAATGTTGAAGCTAGAACAGGGGTTTAGAGACCAAAAGTCGTGCTTTTTGAAGGGTTTACGAGAAGGGAAGTGTTGTTGTATTTTCTGCAGAATCAATGTTCTTTCTTCATCTCTAGACACCAACAAAACTGTTTTGATTTCTCAACAAACACTAGAGCTGATAGTTGTTGCTTTCATTGCTGCTTCGGGAGTTCTGGCAGAGCAAATTTGGTTGATTCGCCATAACTATGAGTTGATAACGATCATTATCGCTTATTTTAATTATTATTATTATTATCGGTATTTTGATTATTTTCTATGTCAATATTTACTAAAATGGGGGAAACACAACCTTTTAATATCTTCCTCATCATCGTTATATAAGTTCAAGGTCACCAAATTTAATTATACTCTGCTTGTGTCTACTTGTGATTTATAAAGTA
>Ga0228711_1000537_pt1 | contig 47548 bp, 23 predicted proteins | sample MedpolnodulmetaG_2_FD_177996 | JGI IMG/M metagenome (GOLD analysis project Ga0228711, IMG submission 177996) | Root nodule microbial communities from Medicago polymorpha collected in Santa Monica, California, United States - brown nodules | ecosystem: Host-associated > Plants > Roots > Nodule...
ACAACCCAAACCCCCCCCCCCCCCCCCACAACATACAGATAAATACGCTGCCAAGCAATCACAATAGAAACAGAAAAGGAAGGCCGCTACTGGTATTAAGAAAGTGTAAAAATGGGAAATGATTCATTAAGATGAAAAGTGATTACAAGATAGTATTTATACTATAGGCTAATTGGACTATCTAAAAAGGGATAACAAGAGATTAAAAGGCTGAGGAAATAAGGATTTGGTAACAAAATCTGCTAATTGATCATGAGTGGTGACTAGTAAAAGCTTGAAGAGGCCAGCTTGAAGTTTTTACCTCACAATGTGGCAGTCAATCTCTAGATGTATGGTTCTCTCATGAAGACTGGGTTGGCTGCAATGTGCATAGCACTTTGGTTGTCACAGTACAAAACTGGAAGCTGAACACATGTAATATGTAGATCCCTGAGTAAATAAAGCAGCCATTGAAGCTCACAGGTAGCAAATGTCATGGCCCTATACTCATCTTCAGAAGAAGACCTGGATATAATAGGTTGTTTCTTTGTTCTCCATGATACGAGGGATTGACCCAGAAAGAAACAATGTCCTGAAATTGAATGTCTAGTATCTTTACAACCTGCCCAGTCAACATTAGTATAATCTTGAAGATGTAAACCTGAATCTCTAGGGAAGAAAATGCCACGACCTGGTGAACCCTTGAGGTATTTAAGAACTCTTAGAGCAGCATTGTAGTGAGTTTGAGTAGGTTTACTCAAAAACTGACTGAGTTGTTGAGTTATGAAAGAGATGTCTAGTCTTGTTGTATTCAGATAAATTAACCTTCTATAAGCAGAAACATTAGTGAATGCATTTGAATTATCATTATGTAACTTGATAGATGGATCAGAAGGTGTATTGACTCGTTTAGAACCAAGGAGACCTGAATCTTGTAATAAATCCAGACAATACTTTCTCTGACATAGAGAAATACCACTTTGGGAATGAGCAACTTCAAGGCCTAAGAAATATTAAAGGGTACCAAGATCTTTGATTTTGAAGGCTTGATTCAATGCATTCTTGATAAAAGTTATCTCGGGAAGAGAATCACCAGCAAGAATTATGTCATCAACATAGACAAGAAGCACTGTAAAACTGTCAGGAGTTTTCTTAGTGAACAAGGAAACATCAGAAGTAGCTTGTTGATATCCATTAGTAATGAGCAGACCAGTGAGTTTCTCATACCATTTTCTTCTAGCTTGTTTAAGACCATATAAAGATTTGGATAGCTTGCAAACTTGGTTTGGTTTTGAAGTTGAAACTCCTGGAGGAATGGTCATGTAAACATATTCATGAAGATCTCCATGAAACAAGTGATTAATGGATGCAAGAGCTATAACCAATCTAACTGTAGTCACTTTAGCAACTGGTGAAAAAGTATCAAAGTAATCTAAGCCTTCAATTTGATTGTAACCCTTTGCAACTCAATGTGCTTTGTACCTTTCAATGGACCCATCAGCATTGTGCTTCACTTTATAAACCCATTTGCACCCTATAAGTTTGATTGATGGAGGAAGATCCACTATTTTTCAAGTTTCAGTCTAATCAAGAGCAGTCAGTTCATTTTGCATTGCTTGTTTCCAGCAGTCATGTTTGATAGCCTCAACATAGGATTTTGGTTTAGTGTAGGACACAAGAGATAAAGAAAAAAATGGAATGTGAGTTAGATAAATGTGTATGAGAAAGAAAATTAGAAATAGGGTATTGGACATGACTGTTATTAGTAGTAGAAGTAGTGGGAATATTGCACATGTAATCCTGCAGATAAGTAGGGGTGATTTTATTTCTAGTAGAAATTCTAATAGGTGGAGGAATAGAAGGTGGAGATGGTGAAGTGTTGGTAATGGGTGGAGATGGTGAAGTAGAAGGGGTATGTGTATGACTAGTGATGGGTGAAGGAAGAGTAACAAGTGGAGTAGAAGATGGAGATGAAAATGAAACATCAGAATCATCAAATACAGATGGATGACTCGAAGATGGTGAGAAATATTGTCAGTTTGAGGTGGATGAAGTTGAAGATGGAGGATATGGTAGTATTAACTCATGAAAAATAACATTTTTAGAGACAAAAATTTCTCTAGAATCAAGATCAAAAAGTACATAACCTTTGAAATCTGACTTGTAACCTAAGAAAATACATTTTCTTGCTCTAAACTATAACTTGGTTCTATGAGCTTGAAGTGTGGAAGCATAGCATAAGCAGCCAAAAACCTTAAAAGAATTAATGTCAGGTAAAGAATCATATAAAACCTTATAAGGATATTTATTTTTAAGTAAAGGAGTAGAAACTCTATTAATAGGGAGGACTGAATGCAAAACTGCATAAGACCAGAAAATATTAGGAAGTTTGGATTGGAAAAGCAAAGCCCTAGCAACATTGAGGATATGTTGATGCTTCCTTTCCACTCTACCATTTTGTTCAGGGGTCTCAACACAAGATCTTTGATGAATAATACCCTTTGAAGCATAAAATTTAGGTAATAGGAACTCAGGACCATTATCTGATCTGATGAATTTAGGTGTAATATGATGGTGATTTTCAATTAAGTGTATGAAACTTTTGACTTAGGAAGAGACTTCTGACTTATTTTTGAGTAAAATGACCCATAAAAATCTATTGAAATCATCAATAATGGTAAGGAAGTATTTATGACCATGAATAGAGTTTTGAGCAATAAGACCCCAAATATCAAAGTGTAGCAACTCAAACTTAGAAGTAGCAATATAATGACTAGAATTATAGGGCAATTTTCTTTGTTTGGCAAAATGACATACATCACAAGTAGCTTTATTATCAACCGAAATTGAAGAGTACAATTGAAGCACCTTAGCCAATCTTTGATAGGACAAGTATTCTAATATAAATTGCCAGATTGAATTCGAAGAAATAAAAGAAATAGCTACATTTGAACAAACATAATTACATGAATTTAAAGAAACACTTGAATGAAAATTCGAACTATGACTTGTGGGAGAAGAAATTGAAGACTCTTGAGAACATGAATCAATATTCAATCTATAGAGACCATCACAAAGACTACTCAAACCAATCATTTTCTGGGATTTCATATCCTGTATGACACATTTATCAAGCAAAAAATTAATCTGATAAGATAGAACTGTCAAGAGTCCCACATCGGATAAGACATGGCCTGACAATGTGTTTATAAGTGGGGGCAATCCTCACCTCACAAGCCGATTTTGTGGGGTTGTGTTAGGCCCAACCACGATTTCTAAGATGGTATCAGAGCCTCTCCAAGATCCATTGGGCCACCTGCTAGCAGGGTTCCGTTATCGGTCCACCCACCATTTATGTCCACAAACCAAGCTCAATAGTGCTGGTCGTGAGGGGGTGTGTTAAGAGTCCCATATCGGATAGGACATGGCCTGACAATGTGTTTATAAGTGGGGGCAATCCTCACCTCACAAGCCGGTTTTGCGGGGATGAGTTAGGCCCAACCATGATTTCTAAGAAGAACAGGTACAAGTTTGGAAACTGAAATGAGATTAACTCTAAAATGGGGTGAATAAAGGACATTTGTGATATCAAAAGTGGGTGAAAAAACTGCAGTACCAGCACAGTGGACAATAACAGAAGTTCCATTGGGCAAAATAACATTCATAGGCTTAATTTTATGAAATGAATGAAGTAAAGTCAAAGATGAACAAATGTGTTCATTAACTCCTGAATCAATCAACCAATGGTTCATTTGAACATTCAAAGAATAGGAAATGACAGTGTTTATACCTGAAACTAAAGGAGAAGCACTAGAAGAAGCAATGTGATTTGTGCTAGAAGGATTGGGGTTGGATGCTGAAGAAACCAAATATATATGATTGCCGAAGCAAGGAAACCAAATGAACATATTGCTCTTGAGTCAAACCAGTTTGAGAAATAGAGGAAGGACCTTCACCAATAGACTGAGAATCAATGGAACTCTCAGAAGCAACAACATTAGAAGAAGCATGAGATTTGTTGGCATTAGGATATCCATGCTTCTGGTAACAGAAATCCACAGTGTGATTGTTCATATGACAAAAGGTGCAATACCTTGAAGTATTCTTAGACTGAGTAAAACCTGAAGGTGGTTTACCACGACCATAGGGTTTTCTTGCATCTGAAGCATTCACTAGTATGCTTGAATATAGATGCAGGTGCATTGTTATTACTTTCCTCTTGAACAACCTTGGAATAAACCTGGTTCATTGAAGGGAGATGATCCATAAGCAATACTTGAGTCTTAACAACTGAGAAACTGTCATTCAAACCAGTGAGAAATTGTATCACTTGATCCTCCATGCGAAAATTTCTAGCAGCACACATAGATTCACAACGACATGGATAGGGACACGTACACATAGGCATATGACGATGGGAATTGGGCTCCTCCCAAAGAAATTTCATCTCTGTGAAATAATCAAGCACATATTTTGCACCTTGTTTGAGATTGTTGATAGCAGAACGAAGAGAAGCAATATGAACCCTATCAACCTTTGAAAAACGTTCTTGAAGCTCAATCCAAACATCAATGGCGTATTCATGGAAAACGATAGTTTGCGCAATTTGTGGAGAAATTGAATTCAAAATCCAATAATGGATGAGGGGATTGCAACACTCCCATGCACTACGATTCATATCATTAGAAGGAGGAATTGGAATGGATCCATCTACAAAGGCAAACTTGTTCTTCGCACCAAGAGCACGCTTCATAAAACGACTCCATGCGAGGTAATTTGAACTGGTAAGAAGAGGTGTAACAGCAACAGAATTCGGTCGTTCACTAAGGTGAACATAGAAAACCGAATCAGTATTAGCTTGTAGAACGATAATCGGAGCTTGACGAGGAGGCATAGTGCATAAAGAAGCACAAAAAACTGGAAAAAAATGAAGACGAAGAAGATGAAGATTGAAATCACAGAAAAAGTGATCTGAAGAAAATTGAATATCTCAATATGCCATTGAGAGTAGAATAAGAATAAATGAAGAAGAATCACAAATGATTCGAAGAAGAATGAAGAGAAAAGGCAAGGTAAAGGAAGCTTGAAGAACAAGCATCAATGGTGGAAGCAATGATTTGGATCGTAACTAACTATCTCAACAGGAGAGAGAGAAATTGATACCATATTAAGAAAATGTAAAAATGTTAAATGATTCATTAAGATGAAAAGTGATTACAAGATAGTATTTATACTATAGGCTAATTGTACTATCTAAAAAGGATTGTACTATCTTCAAGCTAAAGTACAATGTAAAAACTAGTTACTTGTAGTACAAGTTTTCTTACTATCATCCTTATTATCATTTGAATTATCATTATGTAATAGCTGACATGATAACACAACAAACAACATAAAACCAAAACCCACCAAGCACTACCATATCTTCTTTAAGATATTCTCTTGGATTCCAACACCACTCATAAAAAAGACATGAAGCAATCTTCTACCTACTCAAAGACCAATGCACACTAGCTTAATCTCTTCAATGATATCATTAATGTCCTTAAACTTATAGTTAAAGATTCTCGCATTTCTTTCCCTCCAAATGACCCAAATAACGGCATGCCAAATCAACCAATGACCCCTTTTTAGTTGCTTCCATCTCACTCCATCACTTCAAATGCACAGACAAATTATTTGGTGTGATAAAATTCAACTCTAGCTACAAAAGTATCTTACTCTACATAATGGATGTCACTCCACAATGCAAGAAGATGTGAGTTGATGTCTCCACTCCACTAGCACATAACACACAACCAGTTGAAGCGTCCAAAGACAAAGCATTACGAAGAGCAAGATTATCGCACGTTGGAATTTGATTAAGTAGAAGAGTCCAAGAGAATGCCACCACTTTAGAAGGAGCAGAACTCTTCCAAAGATATGCAAACACCTCCTCCTCTGACCTACACAATTCACTATCCACAAGAAACGTCTCCTTTAATACATTCTAATGAATTAAGCAATTCGTCTATTAATCCAACTTCCCACATAAAAGGTAATCTCTGCCAAGATAACGACCAACTCCCCACACCATTTCTCAACCTCCAAAGATCCCCCAACAAATGCCTCCTTTTGATTGGAGATAAAAAAAAAAGATGAGGAAAAGCATCGCAAAGGGGTAAATTTTTCGATCCAAGTATCTCTCTAAAAACTAGTATTCCTACAATTACCAACCTTTCGAGCAACACCCTTTTTGAACCAATTAAAACCTACAACTTCCTCAATAGCCTTTCCACCACTTCAATGCTAACCTATGCCTCAACTCATCCTTCAAACCAAACCTCCCACCATTCCCACCCCTATACTTCCATAAAGTTTGCTCATCCGCCATCTCCCTTTCGCTAATAGGCTCAAATTGAACACTCGCACGTAGCCACCTCAAATTGCTCTCCCTCCTAAACTCACAAATTTATTTTCCCATGAATTTAGCCTATTCCTCAAATGTTCCAACATCGGTTCCCATGTAGCCACCTTAGACGAGTTAGCTCCCACCGGAAGCCCCAAATACTTAAAGGCAAAAAACCTTGCCTACAATTCAAGGATCTACGCGCCATCTCCATACAAATTATTGGAACGTTGACACAATCAACGAACTCTTGTAGAAATTAGCTTCGAGTCCCAACGCCATCTCAAAACCCCTTAACAAAGCCTTCAATGTCCACAAATTTTAAATTGTAGCTTCCCTAATACAAAGTGTATCATCCACGTATTGGAGGTGAGATATTAGAGAACCTCCAATTTTCACCTCAAAACCTTTGAACAAGTTGCTTTCAACCGCATTAGACACTATAACACTAAATCATTCGCCCACAAGTAAAAACATAAATGGTGCCAACAGATCCCATTGATTTAGTCCTCTTTGAACACTAATCTCCTTCGTATGGATCCCATTTACAAGAATCAATATTTTACCCTAAAAAATACATGCCCTCATCCACGCCACCCACTTCACACACAACCCAAGCCTTTTCATCATATACTTCAAGAATCCCCAATCAACGGAATCATATGCTTTCTCAAAATCTACTTCTCGCCATATTATTCGCAAAACTAACGAAAATTTTGTCACTTTTAATTAAAGTTAGGTTTAGAATCTGGTTCGTTAATTTAATCTAACGACTATTATTGAAGGTTATCATTTTTCACATTAAGTATTAGTTCTCACTTGATAAATCCATGGATATTTATACCAACCAAGTTAACTTAGGGTTATGAATTTTGAACATTCTAACCAAACACCGCCGCATCACTCAACATGCAACGAGCAAGTGAGCTTCCTGGAGTCTCAATATTTTCTGCACTGATCAACAATAAAATCATTGATTGTGCACGTGTAGCTATGAAGGAACTGTACAAGATAGCACTTGCAGAAAACAATCTTGTATGTCATCAACATAAGGAACATAGGTACTAAATTCTCGATGATATTGAATATTTGAAACAATTTAGTCAGGTTGATGCATTGTTAATTGATATTGTTAAGATGGTTGAAGTTGGAGATCTTGAAACTATACCTAGTTTTGATTCGTGTCGAAATAAAAATCCAATGTCAACAAAGGAAATTTTTGGACAAGGTTTGCCGATTGAAGCTTCTCGGGACATGGCATTGATTAAGATAAGCCCAACTAAACTAGATGAATTACTTATGGATGTTGTAAGTTTTCTTTTTCTTTTTTCTGTCACATCGTTTATACAGTTTTAGGTTATTTTTATAGTGCAATCAAGGTTTAAAATCTCACATTACGGTGAAAATTGCAACGTGATTTTTGAATTGTCGTCTACAGTTTTTTATGCAACTTTGATCAATCAGAATTGGGTTGTGGTTGCGAAGAGATAAGAAACATTGATGAGAAGATTTAGATCAACATCATAAACACGTATTATTTTTTTTTAATTCCGAAGTCTAATTAACTTCAACAATTAACCATAGTATATCTTTCTCTATCTGATGTATTTTTATTTGGATATGAATTAGAATCAATGGTCGACATAATTTTACAAAATTGTCTCAAGAGAAAGGAATCTAGGAAGCTTTTTAGATGGAGTAGATGGAAGCTATGATAAAAAAATGCATGTGGTAAGATCTATAATATGCTATTAATTTCCCTTTAAGAACTATGTTAACAAGAAAAATGAGAAAACAAAGAATATCATCAAGTTACTTTATGATATTGATCGTAATTTGATACCATGAACTAATGCATTACAATCAATGAGATTTTTCTCCAACAATTTCTATGCCTTTTCTGACTTGTTTGAATAATATATATTTGGAAGATCTCTTCTCTATTATACTTAGCATTTAATTATGTGAGAAAAGTGAGAGTTTTTTCTTACTAAAAACGTGGGATTGTTTTTGGATGAACTAATCATATTATGATATATTGTGTCAAAAGATTATTTTGAAGGATTATGTGTCAAAAGATTGTTAAACTTATACGTAAGAGTTAAATATGCTTAAAGTTCTATAATTTTTTTTATTCTTTCAAGTTTGGTTTCTATAAAAATTGTAGTCATTTTTAGGGTGGATTCTAGGGTGAGGGTCCAATTAGGTCCCTCACCGGTGAACCACGAGAAAAACACCAATAGATTAAATAAGTGGTTCAGATTTATTTAAATTAAAAGAGGGAACTTGTAGAACTGCTCACATTCAATCATATCCTGCAATGGTTTCACTAACTGAACCAAACCGTTGTTAACCGTAATTAATTGTTACGAACCGAACCAAACCGAACCAAACCATTACAAATCAATTAATTCCTTTTTACACAAAAATCTGAACCCTTTTTCTAAACCCTAATTCCATTTCAAATTCAATCAAATTCACCATCTTCAATCTTCACCATCTTCAATCGACTTAATGATTTAAATAAAAAATGATATCATCATGAAATCATAATATCTATGGATCAGCCTCACAATATATATTTTAGTCTGGAAGAGCCTTAGAAGTAGCCAATCGACTTAATAATGAACTGAGTGATTTTGATTGAGGTGATGATTTTATTGCCTTGGCATTAGCTGATGTGGTTCCTTCTTCAACCCTCATTTCCACTATTGCTTTGAAAATTTCAATTGCTGCATTGAAACCTTCTTCATCCAACAACTCCTGTAATAAGAACAGAAGCATTAGTGATATGAAACTATTAATCACAAGCAAGGGATCTATTATATTGGATGAATTTTATGTATATTGAATTGGTAAATTGGTATTGACCGGTGAAGATTGAAGATGGTGAAGATTGAAGATGGTGAATTTGATTGAATTTGAAATGGAATTAGGGTTTAGAAAAAGGGTTCAGATTTTTGTGTGAAAAGGAATTAATTGATTTGTAATGGTTTGGTTCGGTTCGGTTTGTAACAATTAATTACGGTTAACAACGGTTTGGTTCAGTTAGTGAAACATTGCAGGATATGATTGAATGTGAGCAGTTCTACACGTTCCCTCTTTTAATTTAAATAAATCTGAACCACTTATTTAATCTATTGGTTTTTTCTCGTGGTTCACCGGTGAGGGACCTAATTGGACCCTCACCCTAGAATCCACCCATTTTTAGTTCATATTTTTAAGTATTTTAGTCACTATCTCTAAGGAAGAGACTAAAATTTGTCAAAAAATGACAGGGATTAAAATAAAAAAGAATGGATATCCTATAGAACTAGAAACATATTTAACCTTACAGACTACAAGAAAGTTCAAATGCTGAAGAAATTAGGGAATCGGTTAATGATATTATAAGATTTAAAGAATGATTTAATGAGATTTAAAGTTTAATTTAATGAGATTTGGAACTTTACATATGCGTTTAAACCATCACGAAAGATAATCTCTAATACATAACCAGTCGCAGAAACCATGCTAACAAGTCGACGATGATCATATACCTCAAATAGTTGGTATACATCGTCCGTCATCTTGCAAAATAATTAATTAATTGCGAATCCATATAATATTTAATGAATGAAATATAAAATTGCATATGAAAAGTGAAGATTGATCAATGTTATGCACCTCTCCATGGTTCAAATTAGTGGTATACAACGTGCCATAAGTAGTTTCAGCTCCTGCAAGAATCCCTTCTAGTTTTCTCTTGATAGGAGAAGCCAATAGAAATCTTGAAGAGTCACTTGATTCGAACCATGATATGTATGCATAAAAGGAATGATATTGTATCACCACCACCAACAGTAGTGGAATTGATACAATAACAGTCGTACTATATCATTCCCTTTGTTCACACAAATCACGATCTGAATAGAGTGGTTCTTCTTGCTATTGGCTTTCTCCTATCAAGAGAAAATTTGAATGGATTTCTGCAGAAACTGAAACTACTTCTGCCTCGTTGTATACCACTAATCTGAACCACAGAGAGGTGCATAATATTGATCAATCTTCACTTTTCATATGGAATTTTATATTTCATTCATTAAATATTATATGGTTTTGCAATTAATTAATTATTTTGCAAGATGACAGACGATATATACCAACTATCTGAGGCATATGATCATCGTCGACTTGTTAGCATGGTTTCTGTGACTGGTTCTATACCAAATATTATCTTCCGTGATGGTTTAAATGCATATGTAAAATTCCAAATATTGTTAAAATAAACTTTAAATCTCATTAAATCAAACTTTGAATCTTATAATATGTAAAGTTCTTTTTCTCTTATATAGTATTATTTGTTTGTTTGTTTGTTTCAATTTCCTCCATGTAGAGAATACTTTAGATAACTTAGGTTATCATTCTTACAATTTCTTACACTTTGACATATCATAACCTGAATTTTGACAGGGCGAGCAAAGAGATGGCATTATTTCATAAACAATCCCTAAATGAAAAGAATACTCCTCCCTTTGTAAAAATATATTATCTTGCAAGAAACCATTTTAATCCAACATCTACAAATAATCTACCAAAGTTTCCAAAGTCGTAGTGTTTAATAGGTTCATCTAGAGAAATTGGAGTTCCTTTTGCACAAATAATTTCAAAAAAGTTTGTTGTCCCTAGTATTATTGTAGAAGATCAACTAATCTAATATGTGCATGTGGATTAGATTTATTTTGGTTTCCATGGTTGAAATCCAATACCAAAATTCCCACTGCGACATTCTCAGAATTCCTGACTTTACATTTAGTACTCAAATTTGAAAAAGATATATATTGATTTGCTAAAGTGGCATGAAGTTCCCAAGCTGTATGTGGATGTAGATCTGGGAGGGCTATAATATAATGTGTTGGTGGAAAACTATGGAATGGAGGGAAGTCGGTTCTATATAATGTGTTGGAAGCAATAGGAATGAGTGGCGAATCCCCTTCAGGATACTATGAGTTCCTTATCGTGTATTGCACAACCACACCAAGCATATCTCCTAACAGTATTTTACAGATTTATTGTTCTAGCAATTCACTCATGCATTAGAGAATTGATGGATGATTTAGAGTAAGATAGTGAGGGAGAATTATGTTGTTAATGCAACAAGTCGACGATGATCATATGCCTCGAATAGTTGGTATACATCGTCCGTCATCTTGCAAAATAATTAATTAATTACAAAACCATATAATTTTTAATGAATGAAATATAAAATTGCAAATGAAAAATGAAGATTGATTAATGTTATGCACCTCTCCATGGTTCAAATTAGTAGTATGCAACGTGTGCCATTAGTAGTTTCAGTTCCTGCAAGAATCCCTTCTAGTTTTCTTTTGATAGGAGAAGCCAATAGAAATCTTGAAGAGTCACTCGATTCGAATCATGATTTGTATGCACAAAGGAAATGATATTGTATCATAACCACCAACAGTAGTGGAATTGATACTATAACAATCATATTATATCATTCCCTTTGTTCATACAAATCATGATTTAAATGGAGTGATTCTTCAAGATTTCTATTGGCTTCTCCTATCAAGAGAAAACTAGAATGGATTTATGAAGAAACTGAAACTACTTCTGCCTCGTTTTATACCACTAATCAGAACCTTGGAGAGGTGCATAACATTGATCAATCTTCACTTTTGATAGGCAATTTTATATTTCATTCATTAAATATTATATGGTTTTGCAATTAATTAATTATTTTGTAGGATGTGGTGGACGTTGTATACCAACTATCTATGGCATATCAATATGATCTTAAAATGTCATTAAGTCAAACTTCAAATCTCATGAAATCATTATGTAATAAAGTTCTTCAAATCTGCATATGTAATAAAGTTCCAAATCTCATTAAATTAAACTTCAAATCTCATTAAATCAATCTTCAAATCTCATTACATGTAAAGTTCTTTTTCTCTTGAATAGAATTATTTATTTTTTTGTTTCAATGTCCTACATGCAAGGAATATTTCAGATAACTTCTATTATCATTCTTATAATTTCTTAGTTCTTACACTCTGACATATCATGACCTGAATTTTGATAGGGCAAGCAAAAAGATAGCATTGTTTCATAAACAATCCCTGAATAAAAAGAATACTCCTCCCTTTCTACAAATATATTATCTTGCAAGAAACCATTTTAATCAACATCTACAAATATTCTAGCAAAATTTCCAAAGGCGTAGTGTTTAGTAGCTTCATCTAGAGAAATTAGAGTTCTTATTGCACAAGTAATTTCAAAAACGTTTGTTGTCGCTGGTATTATTGTGGAAGATCAACTAATCTAATCCGTACATGTGAAGTAGATTTATTTTTGTTTCCATGGTTGAAATCCAATACCAACTTCCCACTACGACATTCTCTGAATTCCTGACTTTACATTAATTAAGTACTCAAATTTGAAAGAGATAAATATGGCATAAAGTTCCTAAGTTGTATGTGGATGTAGATCTGGGTGGGTTATATTATAAAGTGTTGATGGCTAAATATGGGATGGAGGGAGGTCGGGTTAGAGAATGGAGTAGTTTGTCATCTATTTGGTGGAAGGACCTTTGTGATATTGTTAAAGGTGGAGGAGGAGTGGCTGCGTGTTGGTTTCTTGACGGGGTAGGGCACTGGGCTGATAATGGTGAAGATACGTTATTTTGGTGTGATGCTTGGTTAGATAGTGGTGTTTTGCGGTCTAGATTCAACTTTCAGGCGAGGCACTTAAGCTAGGGAGTATATGGGAGTGGTTGGAGGTAGATAAGGAAACTCTTTGCTTAGGAACATAAATTTTTGGCGGAATGTGTTTTGCTTCTTGATAATGTTTTTTTTTGCAGGATAATATAATAGACAAATGAATCTGGAAACATAACCCCGATGAGGGATTCTTTTTAAAAAGGGTTTATCATATTCTCATGACTAATGATAATCTTCACATTAATTCACATTCATATAATTTGGAATAAAATTGTGTCTCTCAAATTATCTCTCTTCATGCGGAAAACAATTAACAAAAAAATTCCTACAAAGGATAATTTGATTCTTCAAGGAGTGACACATTCCGACTCGTTATGTGTTAGAGGTTGTAGTCAAGAGGAATCAATTAATCATCTCTTCATGGATTGTTAATTCTTTAGTGGTACTTAATTGGCGCCTAATTTTTAGTTGGTTGGGTGTTTCTACCGTTCAGCCGCTGATATCAGTTCCCATGGTTTTCAGTTTGGTGGTGCGCATGTCTTCAAGAAGGATATTATGTTCAACTTTCAGGTGATTTGGTTGTCTTCTATCTGAGTCATTTGGAAAGAGCGCGATTCAACTATTTTTAACAATAAGCAAGTCTCTCAGGATCAGCTACTTAAACGCATCAAGCTCCATTCTTGCTGGTGGTTAAAGGCTTACAAATCTGATTATTTCTACGATTTTCATTCTTGGTGGCCCAATTTGTCACTTTGTCTTGGTCACACTTCTATATAATGGGGGATTTGGAAAATTTTATTCTTTTTATATTGACACTTTGTTTTGATCCCTTTTAGCGACATTTTGTGCTTCACAAGTTTTAACTTTTATTATATTGTGCTTTTAGCTTAGGAAAGCAAAAAAACTTGTTTCATGTGCCTAGCGCACGAGGTAGTAGTTTGAATCTTCAAAAAGCGTTGATTTGAAATCTTATTTGGTTTTAAATTGCGATTGCAGTTGTTGGTGATTGTAGTCGTTGTGCTTGCTACACATGTGCATATAGTTGGTGCGACATGAAATAATTTTAAAATTTTACAAACGATATAATGTTGCACCATGGTTTCAATAAACAATTTACCCATCATAAAAGAATATTTGCTCAGTAAATACTGATTCGAAAGTGCTTAAAATAGTGACTTCAATTAAATTAGATTTTTCATTACATTTGAAACATATTTAGATTCAGTGTTTTGAAATTTTAATTTTTGGTGAAAAGATTTGAATGAATATGTTTGTCTGATGTTGTTTTGATGCACTTAGATGCAATTGTAAAGGTGATTGATGATCACACCGCAATTGTAGTGCAATGTCATTGCGGATGCTACCACAACAATTATGAACTCATATTGCAATTTAAAATCATGGCGGTTAAGTCCAATTTGGTTCAGTTGAGTTGTGGACCTAAAATCGAACCTAACCGACCGATTCTTGTTCTAGGTAGTCCAAACACATAAAAAGGATATTGGTTTGGAATGGTTTTGAGTTCTTTATCAATCTGCATTTTTTTTTTTAACATTTTAGAATCATTTTAGATTTAAAGGTCGTTTCTTTCATTGTTTTTTTTACTATTATTTTTTCTATCCCATGAGCTTCTCGCGAGTCCTAATATTATTTTTTTCGAAAATACATTTTGTTCGTATTATGAAATCTAAACTATTTTTGAGGAAAAAAATTGGATAATGAAATCTGAAAGAAAGTAAAACAATTTGAAACAAAGTAAAACAAAACAAATGTATTGTGATTGATATCAAAGGTCTCTACTGACAGCCGTAAGATCCCGCAAAAAACTGCAAAGCAATTTCAAGGAACGTATGCATGGTTAGCAATGACCATGATATCATAAAAAACACTAACTAAAAAACGGGAAAGGAACTGAAAGAATGGATGAGAAGTGAAGAAGGAATGAATATGTTGAAGCGTGCAAGATTATTTATAGCCATAGACATATCATAGATTGTAACTATAGTCAAATGTAACATTTACAATGTCTAAGCCGACAAAAAATGCATTAAACACACCATAAACGGTCCAAACCTTTGGTGTGACGCCACCATCCACAGTTTGGGATGGTTCGAAATATATATGCCTAAAACCTCAAAAACATTTCAGATCATATAATCCAAACTGCCCAGATCTTTGGAGGTTTTTCAAGGTGAATTACACATATCGTTGACTGAAGTGTCTATGATTATTTGATTTGGTTTACAACATATGAAAACAGGCACACTAATTTATACAAGTTTTAATGCGTCGTGGATCATAAAAATTGTCGGTGCAATGTGGACCACATAAAAAAAATCATATATTGAACAGATTTAGATTATATAATTTGAACTCTCACTCAACCAATAAAGTTCGAACTTTAACATAGACTTGATCCAATTTAATTATATAATCAGGAAAAGTTTAGAGTTTGGACGGTTGCTTGCTCAGCAAGGGTGTAACTCATTGAACACATTTTTCGTTGGGTTTTACAAGTTTTAATAACTGGCCAGACCAATTTAATTTAACACATTTTTTATCCTCATTTATGAATTTTTACACTTTATACACTCATTCTTCACATATTCTCATTTACAAATACCCACCAATCCTTCAAAATTTCTCATTCCATATCTCATATTCTCTCATTCTCTTCTCTTTGCTTCTACAATGTGCTTCCACCATAGGTCTTTCATACAAAAAGGTTACTCTAATATTTTAGGAATTGTATGAACGGTCAAAGGAGATGGTGTCTCTCTGCAAATTTGCTCCATCTGTTGGGGTGTAAGGTTTATTTGTCTAGGTGTCAGGTTGACCATCAAAGTCTTCTTTGTCCTAGAAAGGAAACAAATCTTACGCTAACCTCATTTCCCTTCATCTTATTTCACCACAGGTTTATCATTAGGTGTTTAATAAAATGAGAATTTGTATCATGTTTTTCTCTTTACATTTATTTATTTATTTCACCATTTTCAATTATTTCATCTTACTAATATACACCGTTGTTGTTCTAAAAATTTGGGCAGTAAAAAAAATTCCGATTATATAATCCAAACATTTCATAAACTTGATTCAAATTATATAATCTAAACAAAGAGTATTTTGTGAAAAATAGAGCACGAGAGACGCATAGGATATAAAGTATAACAGTCTTTTTTATTTTTATCTTTTCTCTCTTTTTATTGCGCTAATGTTTTTTTTAGGGTTATTGCGATAATGTTTGAAAATTATGAACATTGTTTTTATATGAAATTTTAATTTTGATTAAAAGAAAAAATATAAATGTTTTTTTCTTTCAAATTATAACAGATCAAACTAACTATGATTATATATTTCAATGAAACCAACAATATAACAAAAAATATAATCTAAATTCTTATTTTTTTTAATGATACCAACAACAATCTAAGTTGCTGTTTAAGAGTATAATTGGGATAATGAAAAAGTAAGTAATTTTTTGGTAGTGAATGAAAAAGTAAGTATAAATACATTCATCTAGTTTGTTAAACTTTTTAAATGATAAATGAAATAATGCCGACATTTGTGTTTGTTACACTTTTATTTTAATATTTAATTTATTTTTATCTATTTATTACATAAGTTATTTGTATTAAAAATTAGGGGCAATTTTAGGAAGAGAAAAAACCAATCCAAAACTGTTGAAAATGGTTATTTGATAATGCCTTTGCCTTTTGTTAATCCATATTATTGGAGTGCTATGCGTAAGTCGTAACAAAAGGAGAATAATTCTGAAAAACCACATGTTCTACCTACTCCATTTGTTGATTTAAAGTAGCAAGTTTATTCTTCAGCAAAATATCCCTATTTTTACTCCCATTAAATACTCCTTGATTACGATTTGTTTTATTTATTTATTTTTTTTACAAAAATAAACGATATTCATTTATTTAAATTAATAGAGTACATCAATACAATACAAATCCAAATTCCCTAAAAAGAAAAAGGATGTGAAAAAAACTCACAACATCCATGTTAATAGCATAAAACGGCAAAGTACCTATGCCTACAAATATGACTAATACAACTATATTCATGTCTCCGGATCTGCAACGTTGACGACGTCAAAGTCATTGCCATTGATCGGATCTGCACTTGCTCAAAGCTAATCTTTCAACCTAGATCAAATTAACACCGCACTAAGACGGGAAATAAAAAACACACCGCACAAAGACGGGAAATCAAAACAAACAAAGTCCTTCAGAGACGATGAAATCACAAAAACAAACGAAAGAAAACAGAAAATATGTGAAATCACTTATTCAATTAGGATAGAAGGAAAAACAATTCGGATGAGTGATTTTTGGGTCAAAATTGACCCTAAATCACCGCTCTAGAAAAGAAGAAGAAATGGGTGATGACTAGGGTTTGAGAAGGAGAGAAGAGAGGGAGGAAGAAAGGTAAGGAAAAATACAATTTGTTTTATTTGATTTGGTCTATGTTTAATTTTGGGTTAATTATGGAAATAAGTCATCCTTATTTATTAATTTTGTTAGGTCTGCAGTAACTTAACCTAATAATTTCCCTCTAAAATGCTGCATTAGGATAGCAGCAATTTAATCTAACAAATTCCATCTAAAATGCAGCGCACCAATTTAACCTAACAAATTTCCTCTAAAATGCAACAATCCCTAACATTTCTCCTCGCTGATGAGCTTTTCATTCTTATCATGTTGTGTCATCATTTGTGTATATCTATTGTTTCTGTAGACTTTTTTCTTTTGTACAAGTTGTTGTACACTTATTTAATACGTTTACAAACAGAATATCTTAATTTTCATGCAAACTCGACTACCCTTCCATATGTCTCTTAAAGTGAGAATTAACGAATTAACTCACCAATGATATGCATGTATATGATCTCTCACATCTCACCATAACAATTCTCCGGCATATTTTCAGTGCTTTACAAAAATGGTTATATGCTAACTCCATTTTCAATTTGTGACAATTAGAATTCTGATCCAACCATTCTACTGGTTGCAAAAAGTGAAGTAACAATTTTTGAAAAGTTTTAGTCTCCTAATCCAAATTCAACTCTTCAAAACTCTTACTACAGGTAAATACACCATCAAATTTAGTTGATTTTTAGTTGGTCTTATTTATTTCATTATTATAGCAAACCTTTTTTATTTTTTCATATTTGTTCATCAAGAAGCAAAATATGAAAGATATTCAAGCATTTCTATAGCAAGTTCTCTAATTTTTTCCCCTGTAGCAAGTTTTTAATTGATTAGAAGAATAACAAGTATCAAATAAAAAAATATATGCAAGCATCTGGAGCCATGTTTTCATGCGTGTGTCAAAATAACAACATATTCATCTCTAATTTGTCATATACACATACTAGCTCTTATTTATTTTAAAGTTTCATTGTGAAAATCGCTAGATAATTTATGTTGGAGGCAATTAATCAAAGGAAACAAGAAACAAAATGAGAAATAAAATATTGAAAGTTGATAGTCATGTGATTGTTGTAATGGCAATATAAGAAGGATATCAATGAAACTAGGCTTAGAGGTTATTCAATTTTTTAATTTTTGAGAATGAGTTTTTATTTTTGTGAAAGCGTTATTCAAGTAAATTGTTTTCTTACTTTTAGCATATAGCATGTACCTAACTTATGATTGAATAATTCTTATTTATGAATTTTATTTGATTGAAAAACTATTTGTTCTTTTGATTAATTTCATCAAATACACCTTACACACGACATGCTTTTTTCCTTTGTTATTATATAACCAGAGATATTGATATCATATTTTTGCATTTATGTTTTACTTATTTTACGTTCATTTGTGAGACAACGAAATTTTATTTTAAGCATTCGATTGTTTGGAGGATTCGGAGAATTGTGTTTTGATCCATTTAAGTGTCTTTCTATAAAAAAGAAGAGTTTTTTTTTTGGGTTACAAGACAAGAAAAAGTTCAACACATATTTTAAGTTTTTTCAATAGCTTTCACACGCATGAAAAAAAGAAAAAAAAACACTTTTAAGCACATTTTAATGAAACCCGTGCAACGCACGGGTTAAATACCCGGTGTAAAATAATTTCCGATGCATAATCCTATTTTTTGATTTAATTATTCAAAAAAACAAAAATCCTATATTTTAAAAAAAAAATACAAAACGAAAATATAACTGTTCTTCGACATCGTAAGAAAAAAGTGTTCTGCCACATCTATATTTTCGTTCCCTTTGTTATTGGCTTCTATTATTTTGCCCAATTAGTTTTCTCTCCTTAAGGGTCCATTTGTTGCGGATTAAAATAGAAGTGATTTTGACGTAAAATAATTTAGAGATTATAGTTTAGAGATTTTATGAAAAATCAAAATTTATTTTGCGTTTGTTTACCGTAATAAAAATCACTTATAAAAATCACTTTTTTTAAACAAATAATCTAGTTTGTTTCGATACAACTACATAAAAGGGATTTTTTGTTACAAAATTAGTTCAATCTTTTAAAAATTATTTTCTCTCTCATCTAAAAAAAATCTATTTTTTGAGAAGTTGCTCTTAACTGCTTCTCATTTGAAGCCGTTTTTAATTTTTTTTTAGATTCTGATTTTCTTAATAAGTTGTAACAAACAGATGCAAAATTCTTAAAAGTGATTATTTTTCTAAAATAAGTGATTTTTTTCTTAAAAAAGCTATAACAAACGGGCTCTAAGAAGCTAACCTATCATCGTTATTTCCATCGCATACACATACCTTGGCCATTGGTTAGGTCAAATTTAAGAAGATCAGGGTATTATTATTTCTTTTATGAGTTTAGGGCAGTCAATTACGGTTGGATTTGTTTCTTACCTTCTTCCATTCCTTGAATACGTCGTATGTTTGTGAGGATTTGTGTGGTTGTCCTGAAAGAAGATTGGTTAAAAACATAGTTGCATAAGCATTATTTGGCCGATAACAAAGATAGCGATTAACAGAGTTAATTATTCGCAAACCTAACCAAAAACTTGTCACTTTTAATTAAGTTAGGTTTAGAATCAGTTTGGTTAATTTAATCCAACAGCTATTATTGATGGTTCTCGTTTCTCACATCAAGTATTATTTCTCACTCCAGGGTTAGGAATTTTGAATATTCTACCCAAACATGCATCCCTGAACATGCAACGAGCAAGTGACCTTCCTGGAGTCTCAATATTTGATGGGCTGATCAACAATAAAATCATTGATCGTGCTCGTTCAGCTATGAAAGAACTGTACAAAATAGGAATTGCAGAAAACAATGTATGGCATCAACATAAGGAACATAGGTATGAAATTCTCGATGATATTGAATATTTGAAACAATTTGGTAGGGTTGATGCATCATTGATGGAGATTGTTAGGTTGGTTAAAGTTGGAGAGCTTCAAACTTTACCTAGTTTTGATTTGTGTCGAAACCAAAATTCAATGTACACAATGGAAGTTTTTGAACAAGGTTTGCATATTGAAGCTTCTCGGGACATGGCATTGATTAAGATAAGTCCAACTAAACTAGTTGAATTACTTATGGATGTGGTAAGTTTTCATTTTCTTTTTCTTTTTCTTTTTTATTGTTACAGTGCAATCAAGGTTTAAAATCTCACATTACGGTGACAATTGCAACCGTGATTTTTGAATTTTCGTCAACTGTTTTTTATGGAACTTCGATCAATCACATATGGGATGTGGTTGCAAAGATATAAGAAACATTGACCCGATTTAGATCAACATGGCGCGAACGCATATTTTTATTGAAGTGTAATTAACTTCAACATTTAATCATAGTAAATCTTTCTCTATCTGATTTATTTTTATTTGGATTATGAATTAGAATCAATGGTCGATGGCATTTTACAACATTGTCTCACGAGCAAGGATTCTAAAAAGCTTTTCAGATGGTATAGAAGGAAGCTATGATGAAAAAATGCATGTGGTAAGTTCTATAATATGCTATTAATTTTCCTTTAAGTACTATTTTTGTAAAGAAATTGAGAACACAAAGAATTAAATATCATCAAGCGATTTTAAGAACTGTGTTAATAAAGAAACTGAGAAAACCAAGAATTAAATATCATCAAGTGATTCTATGATACTCCTAGTAAGTTAATTCCATGAATTAATGCACTGCAATCAATGAAGATTTTCTCCAATCATTTCTATGACTTTACTGACTTGGTTGCATAATACTATATATTTGGAAGATCTCTATTATACTCTTAGCATATAATTGTGAGAAAATGGGAGTGTTTTTTTTTTGTTTACTAAAAAAGTGGGAGTGTTTGTGGTTTCAAGTTTGGTTTCTATAAAAATTGTGGTCATTACAGGCTACAAGAAGGTTGAAATGCTGAAGAAATTAGGAAATCAGTTAATGAATTTAGTTGGGATGAAATCAATATTTGTGATTATGCCTATACAAGTGTTGCTCTGGTTATCATTAAAAATGGATTTTTAGTGTGAAAATTCTTGCTAGTTTTACTTGTCTTGTCTTCTGTATGTATTGTCAAATTGGTCTTTTATGTCATCGTTAATTACAAATTTTGGATTTTCAAAAAATATTCATGTTGGGTATCAGAATTTCAAAATTAACATAATGTTACATGCACGCTTTTATTTATATTGTAGATGAGTGCAGAATTTCATTTCCCTAGTCCTGTTATACCAACTCGGAAGTGCTTTTTTGCAAGATATAGCAAGCAATTCTCTCATAACATATGGGCTGTTGTTGATGTATCTTTGGAGGACATTTTACAATCTCCTTCAAACAATTTTCATAAAAGACCTTCAGGCTGTTTGATTGAAGGAATGCCCGATGGAAACTCCAAGGTTCTATACATACATATACTCCTTTTTATTTTCATTATAAAGAATCCATATTGATAGTTTTTAGTCTTAAATACATTGTTGTTAAAATCGCGACTTAAGTCCCAAAATTTAGGATTTTGCGACTTTACTTAGCTTCAACGACTCAAGTACTTATCAGAATCCCAAAAACAGGCAAAATTTTATAAAAATCGCACAAAATCGTAAAATCCGTTCAAAACCGCAGTATTTTAATGGATTTTGATAGATTTTTTCATTTTTTGATACAGGTCAGTTTTTGACTATGTTCATCAAATGACCCGTTTTGTACCCATGACCCAATTATGTAATGGGGGAAATGATGAGATTGATGAAGATGAACATGTTGATATGATGGGGATTGTCCATATAATTGGCAATTTCTTTGTGATTTATGTTTGCATATAGGCTTTGCTTTAAGTATTTTTTTTAGGCATCCAATCTTTGCCTTGAAACTTAATAGCCACTTACTCACTTATGATCAAGTATTTTGTTAGGCATCTAGGATTTGCCTTTAAGTATTTTGTTTAGATAGTTTAGCTTTATATTTGGCATCTACGCTTTGAGTCATTTAAGTACATGTATTTTGTGGACTTTGAACTTTGAATCATTTATGACTATATGCAATTTATAACGTATATTTAGCATTATTTTTGCTTAGGTAAAATCCTTGATTTTGATTGCGATTTTACGATTTGCGATTTTGCTAATCCCTTTCGACCTGAAATAAAATCCCGATTTGAGGAATACACTAATACTTAAAAATTGAATTTGGTAAAATTAATAATATCATTCCTCTTTTTTTTTTGGGTACAATAATATCATTCTTTAATACATGTAAAATAAACAAGTATGTCACTTATTATGTAACAAAAATGGAGTATAATAGTTCACTTTTGTTTTAGTTCTGTTTAATTAATTAATATTTGGTTTGATGTTTTAATTACCTTAGGTTATATGGGTGGAGCACGTGGAAGCAGACTATAGTCAATTGAGTGATCTTTTTAAGCCATTAGTTACCTCAGCTTTGGCTTTTGGTGCAACACGCTGGCTAACTTCCATTATCCGTCACATTGAGTGGTCTGAAACACTGAATGCTACAAAACTTATTGCAGATTCTGGAGGTATGTTTATTTTTCTTGTTCCATGCTTTCTAAAGACATTTTTATATAACTTATATATTCAATGTGGTCTCCTAGGATAACTCAAATATTCAATTTGGTCGCCTAAATTTGATACTCACATCACAATATAAGTCATCTCATTTATGTGTTGCTCAATCTTTATTTTTCTATAAAATCTGGAACATCTAATTCACATTTACCCAAATAATCTCCCTCTTATAAGTTTGAGTTCATCAAATCATCTAGGTATACTCCCTCTCAAGCTAAAGTTTTTTTATCCACATACACTTGCACCCCTTATTGTCTTTGCATCACGCACCCTGCATATTAAAGAGTCCCACGTCTCATAAGAAGTAGTCTGACAATGTGTTTATAAGTGAGGACAATCCTCACCTCATTAGTCGGTTTTATGGGTTTGTGTTAGGCTTAACCACATTTTTTAAGATGGTATCAAAACCTATGTTAAGATCCATTGGACCACTAGTTATTAGGTTTCTGCAATTGGGTCATCCACCTTTTATGTCCACGAACCAAGCCCAATAGTGTTGGTCATGAAGGGGTGTGTTAAAGAGTAACACATCATATAAGAGATGGCTTGACAATGTATTTATATAAGTGGGGACAATCCTCACCTCACAAACCGGTTTTATGGGGTTGTGTTAGACACAACCACGATTTATAAGACTGAACACCATTGTCAGGAAAGCTTTTGATGCAAGGAGCCGGTTGAACCCTTCATCGAATCACTGGCTCTGATACCGTTGTTAGGTCATGAGGCGTAGCCCGATGATTACACTTTAATTTAGGCCAAGAGCAACCACAAAATGAGTTAGATACCATAGTCTAATCCAAAACCTTAAGACATTTGATTATAAGTCCTCTCACTTATATATTGTCGTTTAACCTTTCCAAACAACATGCGACTTCCAACTCACACTTGCTAAAATAGTAGGCACCATGCTTTTGTAGTTTTAACCCACAAGTTTACAAAGGAACATGCCCTAATATTCGGCGTTTTTCACTAATTATTATTCCAACTAAAATTTAAACTCTAATTCTTTGAAACAATTCATTTTTATCAACTCATTAATATATAAGCCTGGGAGCTAATTGATACAAGGCTCACATTTTAAATATATTTCTTGTTATGGTCTTCCTATCTTTTTCTCTAAAGCCCTTGGAATAAATGATACACATATTTTACCCTCTTGTCAAACTACCCCTTCCCTTTTGCATACAATACTAACTTAGCATCACATAAAATATCAACCAATAAAAAACATAAAATAACCAAAAAGAAGATGAAAATTCAAAACCATTTTGACTAAGGTAGAAATCGCATTTGAAAAAATTACAAATCACAATTCCTGCTAGTAATAGAGACCTATCTCTCCTTAACCTCTCAATCTCACCCAATTCAATACAAGTGATCCTAATCATTAGCTAATTCAACAATCATCTTGTAAGCAAAAACAAAAATAGAAGTAATAGTTTACTTACATAGGTAAAATGGATCTTCACCCAAAAGACAAAGGTCTTGGCGAGAAATGAAGTAGTGTAGCCCTTCCTATGATTTTGTAGCAACCTCTTGTGTCAGCCCTTTCTATAGATAAGAGAAATGAATTTTAAAATAAGGGGTTATATTTTCTTGACCAATAATAATAATTGGGTGTTATTTTATTTTTGTTTGTATTTTTGAAATGTGTGTAAGTTGTATTTTTATTTATTTTTTTTGTATAAAAGAGGGCAAAAGCCTAATAAAAAAAACTACAAATTTAAACGAACATTCCGAAGCATGTAAGTTGTATTATAGAAGATAAATAAATATATCATGCGATATCACGTTGGCCTTAGTTTTCTAGTAAGAGAAACTTCAACTTCTCTCTAAACTTTCTTTCTCATTCGTTCATCGAGGATGGGTGGTTTTAGATCATTTTTTGACCTAGAATTACCCGTCGATATCTTTTTTCCCTTTTCCTTCAATCTAAATAAGTGGTTTTCACATATATCAAGTTTTTTCTTTTGTGTGTTTTTTTTTGATTTCGTCGTCTAAGTGCGGCGTTGTGTTGTTCGTCGTCTTGTGCGACGTTTGATTTCGCGTCTTGTCGCGGTGTTCGTTTAATTCCTATCGAAAGATCGGCATCATTCACTTACAAATTCAACCAATTATTTGGGCGTCAACGTTGAAGATCCGGAAGCATGTGAATTTCGGTGACTTAGGTTTTATCATATTATTTGTAGGCATTTTGCCGTTTTATGCTATTAACTTAGGTGCTGTGAGTTTGTTCGTAGATTCACCCTTTACGTTTTTAGCGATGTTTGTATCTGATGTAATCTATCGATTTGAATGAATGAATATCGTTTTATTTTTGTAAAAAAAAGAAGATAAATAAATATTAAGATAGAGATAAAATGATTTTGGTTTGTATTATCTAAAAAAATATATTTATTGAAGCCTGCATTTTTTAAAGAAGAAGAATATATAAGATAATAAATTTCATTTTGACAAACATAAAGAGTTGAAACAAATCTATAGACATCACGAATTTCACACAACTATGTGAAGACATCCTACATCACTGGATGATAAACTCAAATATAGAAAATATGATGGACCCTTGACTCTTGAAAATCCTCAAAGAAGACACCAATGAACACCTACATCTATTATGACCCATTTCCTATTTTTGTTTTCACTACATTATTAGAGAATCAGTCAAAATCTAACTCATCATGAATACCTAAAGATCGAAGAAGAAGAAATTTTTCCAAATTTTGAGACGTGAAAAAGCTTATTTGTTTTACACATTGTCACATTAGTATATAATGTTTTAGGCATTTTAATTGCTTCCATTACTTATATTTGTTTCTTTTGATACAATCAGTTCTTATACCTCAAATTGGGAGGACAAGTTTCTTGAAATTGGCCGATAGAATGATGAGAAGATTCTGTGCCAATCTTGGTTCCACCACTAAGAATCCATGGATTCGACTAGCTCCTCTTCCTGCTGGTTCAGCAGATATTAGAGTTATGATTGCAAATGATATGGCTGGTAGTGCAAATAACCCTAATGGAACATCACTGTTTTTTTGTACTACTCTTTGGCTTAATGTCTCCCCAAATCGATTATTCAACTTCCTTCGGCACGAGAAATCCAGAAGCAAGGTATGCCCTAACACATTTTTCTTATTAAAGACATATCATGACATGTTCTAACACATTTATGTTCTTTGTTTTTATTGAATAATTATAGTGGGATAAATATTCACAAAACCTTTCTATTCGAGAATTTGCATGCATGCTAACTGGCAAACATCCAGAGAATCGTGTTTCTCTGCTTAGAGCAAGTGTAAGTTTAATCCTTATTTACCACTAATATTCCCTTTTCATTTTATTTACTATATAGACAGTGCAAACAATTTTATAAAAACATTCAATCATATCTTATCATATACATATTTATGTATATATTTATGAAATAATATTATGACATGACAATAAAATATGATTAAATCTCTAGATTGTTTTTTATTTTAAGCACTTACAATACAACCTAATTTTTTTTTGTTGACATTTATGGACTTCTAAGGACAAGAATGAAATATTTTACCTACAAGAGAGTTACGCAGATACAACAGCTTCCTACGTGATTTATGCTCCTTTAGACGAGCAAGCATTGAGATCTCTTGCAACTGGATCAAACCCAGACGATGTAGTTACTTTTCCATTAGGGTTTGCTATTATCCCAGGAGGGTTACCAATAGATGGTGATAAAGGAAAAGGCAATGCCAATAGTAATGCTAATGATGAAAGTCTTCTAACTATCTCATTTCATATCATTGATAATGCCAACAATGTTGCATCTATTGCTCCGGAATCAGTTCAAACCATCTATAACATGGTTACAGAAACAATGGCTGCTATAAAAGATGCAGTGTCGTATCATAGTCTACTCAACAATTGGGATCAAGATGAAGTGGCAAATAGCTTGGTAGCATAGTAGTTTAGAACCATATATACATTCTTCATCATTTTCTGTCGTCCCTTGCTAAAGTCATAAATATTGAGCTGGATTTCATACAAATTTTACGACCATATGATTGTTGAGATTAATGTATTTATTTCATGAGAAATGTTAACTTGTGCAAATATGTATTGAAAATATTAAGAATTCTATTAATATTAAGAATTCTACTAATAGAAATTATGTATTGAAAATTGTGTTAATTTATTGCTCAAAATGTTTAATATTATTTTTTTTTCATTAAATTCTTACCATTAATGGAAATAAATTAAAGCTTAACATGTGCCCTAAGAGCACAAGTTAACATAACCATTATTTTATATATGGAATAAACAATTAATTTCCTTGTTAAACTATGTTTTGTTAACTATGTATAGGTTGAATTGTTGAAAATTAAGTTATGGACATAGGTCAACGCTATAAAGAATAATTGTTTAGGGCTTAACAGACTTGACATTTGGTGGGCTGTTGACTTTCCAGAAGGTTGACCCTATCATCCCTAAAAGGGTCAAAGTAGAGGTCTGACTATTTAATTTCTATCTTCCCTAAAAATAATTAGTTTCTTTCACATTAACCAATCACGTGCTTCATCAGGGAAAAAAAAGTAAACATCACGTGGGGGGCAATTGATTTGCTTTACCAAAACATTGGAAACTACTTCATCTTTCCAAAACAGCTTCTTCTTTCCAAAACAGCTTCTTCTTTGTTACCCACTTTCTCTTGGAAACCGCTTCATCTTTATATCACCCACTTTCTATTGGTTTTGGTTGGATTCTTCTATCTTCAACATGATTCGCCTCTTCCAGGAATTACATAACGAATTTGCACGAATTGGGAACGCAAAAAAACCGTGAACCGGTACGCGCAAATTGGTTCGCGGTTCGCATGGGTTGGCAGCGAATTAGGTGACTATGATCTACACCTTGACAGACTTGACCCTTGGTAGACAATGGGCTGGTACATGTCAACCCTATGAAGAACAAATATTTACGCCTTGACAAGCTTAATGCTTTATGGATTGTGGATTGGTATGGCGGACTTTAGCATGATTAGCTCATCTTGATCATTAAAGTCATGTGAGCTCCACATTCAGCATTCCTAGATCAACTTGATTGTCCAAGTCACATGAGCTCAACTTTTAGCATGCTTAGCTCAACTTGATCGTCTAGGTCACATGAGCTCCATCTCCAGCATGCCAAGCTCAACTTGATTTTCTAGGTTACATGCGCTTATCCTTCAGCATGCAATTAGCACAGCTTGATCATCCAAGTCACATGAACCCCACCTTCAGCATACCTAGCTCAACTTGATCGTCCAGATCACATGAACTTCACCTTCAATATGCTTAACTCAGCTTGGCTGTCTAGGTCACGTGAGCTCCACTTTCATCTTGACCGTTCAAGTTACGTGAGATCAACCTTGAACATGCTTACCTCAATTTGATCATCCAGGTCACATGAGCTTTACGTTTAACATGACCAGCTGTTTTTTAAGTTGTTGTCCAAGTAACATTGTGGTCCTCTTGGAAGCATGTCATAATATGCCACATGGTCCTAACTCCACGTGTCCTGTACGAACGATCATTGCAAAGAACTAATGAACCCCTCCGCACGCTGCAGTACATGTACGGAGGAGCTATGTGGATCTAAGAGGGTTAACTTAATGGGCCTGAACATCTAAAGAGAGACCCATTAGGTCGTGGAAGTGAGGACTATAAGAGGAGACACTTATAAAGCAAGGGGATTCATCCATCTTGAACAATGTAGTTTCAGCTAAGTTATATTGTATAAATGATACTTCAATCCTTATACAAATAAGAGAAAACAAAAAACAATAATATAGGATGAGGCATTTTTTTTCATTAATTTTTTATCATCTAGTCCTTCAACAAGTCTACTACAATCTAATCTACCAGCCAGTTCCAACCCTGATGGGTTTAACGACAGCTAGATCAGCCATGTATATGTCGGTGATTAGTTACGTGCCTTAACACAGTTAAGCATAACTACAATCTAGAGGTGCATCGCCCCAAGCTCACGCCCACTGATCAGTTAAATTTTCACATCGATGTTTTTTTGCATTCAAATTCTAACTTAGTTATGTTCCTTAACACCTTAGCAGAGTGGCGCTATAGCACTTTTGCGTAGTTGACAAAAATGTTGTCAATTAGAGGCTATAGTGGCACTATTGTTCCATGATACGCTATTTAGTACTAAATACTTGATCACAGCAATGACAACTACCTAATTGTCCCATGAAAAATAGATCTTGTGCTGCCTAAACAGTTCAGTGTTTGACCTGCAAAGCAAGGGTCTGTTACCATTTTTCGAAATTTACTAGACAGTACTAAAAAGAAAAGAAAATTCACAGAATAAAGGTTGAACGGGAATTTGATCAATTTATACCTCTCAAGGATTTCAATAAATTTATACCTCTCAAGGTTATCAGTTGGAACTTAAAGAATGTTCAATTGTTAACAATTATTGATGAGTTGGGACATTTCAGTTATAAAGAATGTTCAATTGTTAACAATTATTGATGAGTTGGGACATTTCAGTTATACGTAGTTGATTAGTTAGAAGCAGTTAGTTAGTTATTTATAACCAGTTAGTTACATAATTCCTTCTTAGAAAACTCTTCATTCATAATGCTATTTTATTTATCCCCTTTTTTACCTTAAAAGTCATAATAATTTTTTTAAAATGCCCTAATAAAACAGACGTTCATATGCATATGTGTATATATATGTATACATATATACACACATAGTTGAACAAAACCTAAAGAATTTTAAAAAACCAAAAAGAAAAGAACTTAAAAGAATTTTCAAATGGTTAACAGTTAATGATGAGTTGGCAGTTTTCTGTTATGGTATAGTTGATTAGTTAGAAGTTAGAACTAGTTAGTTGCATTTTTCCTTCTTAGCTGTCTCTCCATACTCTTATAAATATATAATTCCTTGTGTACATGCAAATCAAATCCAACTCTCTCTCTCTCTCTCTCTCTCTCTTCACATTCCATAGTTACTTTCTTGATTTTGATTCTTCTTGTGACCAAACAATGGAGAATGAGGCACAAAAGATGATCAGTTCCACTACTGCTGATCAGAAAGAAGTTAGTGGTGATGATGATGTAGCGATGAATCAGGAAGGTGCAAAAATGGAGGAGGATCATCAGATAGGAAGTGGCAATGACTTAGCATTGAGTGATTCTTCAACTACTGATCAGAAAGGTCTTGAGAAAGATGATGCATCAATGAATGAGGCAGGCAATGGTAGTGATTCTTCAGTGAATGATGATGCATACAGATCACGATTCGAATGATTGATTCTTCAAGATTGCTATTGGCTTCTCCTATCAAGAGAAAATTTGAATGGATTCCTGCAAAAACTGAAACTACTTCTGGCAAGTTGTATACCACTAATTTGAACCAGGGAGAGGTGCATAACACTGTTCAATCTTCACTTTTCATATGCAATTTTATATTTCATTCATTAAATATTATATGGTTTTGCAATTAATTAATTATTTTGCAGGATTTGGTGGATGCTGTATATCAACTATCTGAGGCATATGATCATCGTCGTCATGTTAGCGTAGTTTCTGCGACTGGTTTTGTATCAAAGATTGTCTTTCGTGATGGTATAAGTGCATATGTAAAGTTCCAAATCTCATTAAATTAAACTTCAAATCTCATTAAATCAAACTTTGAATCTTATGAATGTAAAGTTCTTTTTCTCTTGTATAGTATTTTTATTTGTTTCAATGTCTTGCATGCAGGGAATATTTCAGATAACTTCTTTATCTCTACAATGTCCCGCTGACAAAGATGGTCGTTCGTGTCACAATAAGGCAGCATGTTCAGTTTCAATGACATCTGATTACGGAACTCACAACTGGACTGGTGTGAATTTCATTGCAGCGAAAGGCCCTATTGAAGTAAGAAAACCATGTTAACAATCTTTACATTAATTTCTTTGATATTGACTGAAATTTGTGACAGGTTTATATTTCAAAATGGTAGAACTTACATAAATTTCACTTCGGTAATAAATAAAGTGTTAGAAAGAGTGTTAGAGAATGTGTCACATTTTGTCTTATGAAAAGTGAGTATCTTTGAATTAACAATCTTTATCTATTGGTTAATTAGATTACTGCAGAACTTGAGGAAGAGAAATCAGCTGGAGAATCTTCTGCCGTTGCTGCTTCTACTGCTACTGCTCAAGATGGTAATTCAGATTCAGCTGGTGCAGCAAATGATCAGGATAAAATGTCTCCTTCTGAAGAGGACATTTAGAGTCCTATTCACGATTAGTTTTGGTGTCAAGGCTGTGCAAAGATTCAGGAAATCATTCCAAAAGACATTATTGTTTTCTTTTCATTTGTTTTAGTTGTTTTTAGAAAGGATTGTTAAGAATTTAGTCCCCTTGACATGATTCATTTTTCTGTCATCTATTAATTCTTTGTAGAACAAATGATGATATCTTGTTGAGGAAAGTGGACTAAACATGATCATATTGTCAATGAAAATTTTGTGTCTTTAATAGTTATTCTACTCTAGTATTTTGTAGGTTAAAAGCAGGTTTTGTACTACAAATCAAGGCATGTTAATACACCAGTGCAGAGCATAAATGGTCATTGAATACTTATAGTCATCCAAAAATTCAATATAAATTAAGTCCATCTAAGGCATGTTAAAGTGAAGCAGTACAGTGCACACTTTCAATACAAACCAAAGCATTTCCAACTGAGGGTTGAAAAACCGCGGGTGCGGTTAGGTTTCGGAACTCGTAAATTGCATTGAAGTTAGTTTTGTTTGAAAATACCTCAGAAAACACCTTAAAAATCCACACTCCTCAGGAGTATGATATTAGTGACTAATGATGATAAGTACCATGAAAAATAACCAATTGAAAAACTGCATCAACTATGTTATCAATTTAGTAAATTACCAATTGAAAAACTCCTAGCAAGTGCAAAATTTGAATGCATATCTTATCAATCTCACTCAAATTTAAGTAATATATGCTGCAAGGTATAGAAATTGTGTTTTTTTTTAGATCATCAAATAGAAGATAGAAGTCTGGTAATGATATGTCACATTCAAATCAAAGGGCTACTACAAATTCAAACTTGAAATATCCACAAACAAGGCACATGTTTTCTATAAATAACTTCAAGATAGAAAAACCATAGTAAATACATGCATGATAGTTCAAATTAAGCATACATAACAAGTTAATAACAACAAAAACAAATGTTAAGATACTAATGACTAATGATGATGATGAGTGAACTGAAGTAAGAAATTGTGGGACTGAGGAGTACTTTTTCCAGTTGAGGCTCAATGTTGGGCCTAAGATTAAGTGTGTGTGAGGAGGGATGCTATTAGTAAAATGGGGGGTGGTGTTGACATTTGTTCGGTTCGTTGGTTCTTTGGATCTCAAAATTAAAAGTTGAGGACTGAACTAAGTTAGTTTGATTCGGTTTTTAAACGAACCAAGGTCGGACACTTTTTCGGATTAGGTTCAGTTTGAATTTTCGATTTAGTCGGTCTTTTCTAACCGGTTAAAACTTCAATTGCATGTATTTTTTTTTCTTCTTTTTCACAATCCTTTTGACCCTTTCTTAGTCCAAACTTTTAGAGTGTTATGCGTAACAATATGAAGAGAATAACTCTAAACAACCTCATGGTGTGCTCCACTTGCTTACTGATTTTAAATTTAAAGTATCAAATATATTCTTCACCAAAATATCACTATTTTTCCTCTCATTAAATACTCATTGATTTATTTTATTTGATTTGGTCTACGTTTTTTTTATATAAAAATTTGGTATATTTATACCCAAAAAGAAAAAGATTTGGTCAACTATTATTTTCGTTCCCTTTGTTGCCTTCTCCTATTATTTTGCTCAATTAGTTTCTTCTCAGAAACATTTTTTGGTTCTTCCTTGTGTGTCTAAGAAGCTCACCTGTCAATTTTATTTCCGTCGTATACACATGCCCTTGGCTATTGGTTCGGTGAAATTTAAGAAGATCATGGTTTTACTATCACAATTACGTTTGCATTTGTATCGTACCTTTCTTCAATTCCTTGAATTTTTTGGTTGATTGTGAGGATTTGAGTGGTTGTCCACAAGGCCTGACGGCGTAACTTGTTGTCCGTTTGTAATTCAACATAGTTACATCTGCATTATTAAGCCGAGAACAAAGATAGTCATGGAAGGAGTTAATTATTCATAAGCCTAACGAAAATTCGTGTTAGTTTTGGAATTTGGTCCTTTAGTTTAATCCAACAGCTATTATTGATGGTTCTTTTTTCTCACAATAAATATTAGTTCTAAGCTGATACGCTCATGTGGATATTTATACCAACAAAACTCTAGGGTTAGGAATTTTCAACATTCTACATAAACTCCGCCGCATCATCAACATGCAACGAGCAAGTGACCTTCTTGTTGGGGTCACAATGTCTGTGCCGATCAATAATCAAATCATTGATCGTGCACGTTCAGCTATGAACGAATTGTGCAAGATAGGACTTGCAGAAAACAATCCTGTATGGCTTCAACATAGGGAACATAGGTACGAAATTCTCAATAAGATTGAATATTTGAAACAATTTAGTCAGGTTGATGCATCGTTGATGGAGCTTGTTAAGATGGTTGAAGTTGGAGATCTTCAAACTTTACCTAGTTTTGATTCGTGTCGAATCCAAGATCCAATGTCAACAAAGGAAGTTTTTGGACAAGGTTTGCAGATTGAAGGTTCACGGGATATGGCATTGATTAAGATAAGTCCAACTAAACTAGTTGAATTACTTATGGATGTGGTAAGCTATTTTATTCTTTTTCCGTCACTTTGTTTATACAGTTTTAGCTTATTTTTATCGTGCAATTAAGGTTTTAAATCTCACATGCGGTGACAATTGTGTCATGATTTTTGAATTGTAGTCAACTGTTTTTTATGCAACTTCGATCAATTTCAATTAGGTTGTGGTTGTGAAGATATAAGAAATATTGATGACGCGATTTAGATCACATCGCTAACACATTTTTTATTTCATTTTAAATCTTAAGTGTAATTAACTTCAACAATTAACAATAGTATATCTTTGTCTATCTGATGTATTATTATTTGATCATGAACTAGAATCAATATTGTACGGCATTTTGCAACATAGTCTCAAGAGCAACGATTCTACGATTCTTTTCAGATGGAGTAGAAGGAAGCTATAATGAGAAAATGCATGTGGTAAGTTCAATAGTATCTTATTAAATTTCCTTTAAGTACTATGTTAATGAAGTAATTGATAATCTATTTGTTGCGGTGAATTGCGTTCATAATAGGTGTTATAGTTATAGTTATATAGAGAAAACGAAGAATTAAATATCATCAAGTGATTTTATGATAGTGTTTGATTCCATGAATTAATGCTTTGCAATCAATGAGATTTTTCTCCAACAATTTCTTTGACTTTACTGACTTGGGTTGCATAATATAAATTAGGTCTTTTTATCATTTTATGCCATTGTCAATAATAAATTTTGGCCTTTCAAAAAATATTAATGTTAGCTATCAGAATTTCAAAATTAACATAATGTTAATATTCTCATTTCACTTTATATATATCATTTTATTTATTTGCAGATGAGTGCAGAATTTCATTTGCCTAGTCCTTTTATACCAACTCGGGAGTGTGTTTTTGCAAGATATAGCAAACAACTCACTCATAACATATGGGCTGTTGTTGATGTATCTTTGGAGGACATTTTCCCTTTTCCTTCAAACAATTTTCATAAAAGACCTTCAGGCTGTTTGATTATAGGAATGCCCGATGGAAACTCCAAGGTTCTATACATACATACATACTCCTTTTAATTTTGATTATAAGCAAACCATATTGATAGCTTTTTAAGGGTCCGTTTAGATTAGACCTATGAAGCATGGACACTCCTCAGATTAGACATGTCTTGTCGTGTTCGACACCACACAATTACACTGAATTATGTGATTTTTTCAAATTATTAGCTGTGTCGACGTGTCAATGTCCGGTGTCCGTATCCGTATCCGTGCTTCATAGGATTAGACTTATTTTTAACTTACGTGAATAAATAAATTTTTATGTATTATTCAGAAGTTTTGTAAATGTAGTTTAAGTTACTAATATCTTTTACTTTTTGTATATATTTGGTTTGATGGTTTAATTACATTAGGTTATATGGGTGGAGCATGTGGTAGCAGACCATAGTCAATTGAATGGTCTTTTTAAGACATTTGTTACCTCTGGTTTGGCTTTTGGTGCACCACGCTGGCTTGCTTCCATTGTCCGGCACATTGAGTGGTCTGAAACACTAATGGCAACAAAACTTATTGCAGATCCTCGGGGTACGTTTTTTTTTCTGTTCCAAGCTTCACTTATATGTAGGCTACACCGAAGATATTGGGTTTATTTATATGTTGTTCAACCTTCACTTTTTCATGAAATGTGGAACTTTCAACTAGTATGCTCCCCCTTAAGATTAAGTTCATCCAATCATCTAGTATGCTCCCCCTCAAGCGAACCCTTTCTCATCCACATACACTTGCATCGTTGTTGCATCTGCATTAGCACGATACACCATCTGACCACTATTGTTAGGAAAACTTTTGATGCAAGGAGCCGGTCGAACCCTTTGTCGATCCATCGGTTCTAATACCATTGTTTATTAATTAGGTCATGAGAGGGAGCATGAGGATCATCCACATTGAACCAAGATCAACCATACAAGTGAGTTGGACACCACAGTTTAACCGAAAACCTTAAGACATTAAATTTACGGTCCTCTCACTTGTATATTGTAACTAACCATCACTTTTTCAAGCAATGTGAGACTTCCAACTCACACTTCCTACAATAGAAGACACCGTGATTTTTTTGTTTAACCCTCCAAACCACACTAGTAATTCGGTCTTTGGTCGTGACCTAAGTATAATTAGACCAATGATTCATCCTTAACAATTCATTAACATATAAGCATAGGATAACTAATACAAGGCTCGGGTTTTAAATCTATTTCTGGCTATGGTCTTCATATCTTTTTCTCTAAAATCCAGAGAAAAAGGATATACATATTTTAGTCTCCCTTGCAATTACCACTTCCCTGTTGCATACAGTACTACATAAGTTCACAACCAATTTGACTACAAGGTTATTATACTAGCAATAGGGACCTATCACTCCTTAACCTCTCAATTTCACCCAATTCAATACAAGTCCCACTCATTACAAGTTACATAGCCTGCGGTTGTGTTACAATTTTTTATTTATCTTAATAAAGAATTTTAATTGCTTCCATTACTTATACTTGTTTCTTTTGATACAATCAGTTCTTATACCACAAATTGGGATGACAAGTTTATTGAAATTGGCTGAAAGAATGAGGAGAAGATTTTGTGCCAGTCTTAGTTCCACCACTAACAATCCATGGATGCGACTAGCTCCTGTTCCTGCTGATTCAGAAGATATTAGAGTTATGATTGGGGATAATATGGCTGGTATTGCATCAGTGGTTTTTTGTACTACTATTTGGCTTAATGTCTCCCCAAATCGATTATTCAACTTCCTTCGGCACGAGAAATCCAGAAGCAAGGTATGCCCTAACACATTTTTCTTATTAAAGACATAGCATGAGATGTTCTAACACATTTATGTTTTTTGTTTTTATTGAATAATTATAGTGGGATAAACTTTCACAAAACCTTGCTATTCAAGAATTCGCATGCATGCTCACTGGCAAACATCCAGAGAATCGTGTTTCTTTGCTTAGCGCAAGTGTAAGTTCAATCTCTATTTACCACCAATATTCCATTTCAGTTCATATCTTATCATATACATATTTATGTATATATTTTGCTTTTTTTTTTTTGTTGACATTCATAGACTTCTGAGGACAAGACTGAAATCTTTTACCTGCAAGAGAGTTATGCTGATACAATTGCTTCCTACGTGATTTATGCTCCGTTAGACGAGCCAGCATTGACATCTCTTGTAACTGGATCAAACCCAAACAATGTAGTTGCCTTTCCATCAGGGTTTGCTATTATCCCAGGAGGGTTACCAAGAGATGGTGATAAAGGAAAAGGCAATGCCGATAGTAATAATGCTAACGATGAAAGTCTTCTAACTATCTCATTTCAAATCATTGATAATGCCAGCAATGATGCATCTATCGCTCCGGAATCAGTTCAAACCATCTATAACATCATTACAGATACAGTTGCTGCTATAAAAGGGGCAATATCGTATCATAGTCAATTCAACAATTGGGATCAAGATGAAGTGGCAAATAGCTTGGCAGCATTAGTAGTGTAGAACCATGCATACATTCTCCCTCATTTTTTAACCTCCCTTGCTAAATTTATCGAGCTGGATTTCATACAAATTTTACAACTTTATGATTGTTGAGATTTATGTTTTTGTTTAAAATATGAGATAAACTATTATTTTCCTTGTTAAGCTATATTTTGTTAAATATTTATAGGTTGAATTGACGAAAATTTAGCTAGAATGAATTGGATTATTCTAATAAAAATTCAGAACTAGATAAATAGTTTGTTTTTTATTTACGAAAAAATAAGTTACAAATCAAGGATATAGGTGTTTATCTAAACGACAGAAAAAGAAAGAGAAATTGCAAAGGACAAGAGTTAATAATAGTGAAGCAATTCAAACCCGGTCCGAAAAAGGTGCAAAAAAAGACATATCTCAATAAAGCTTTTTGGAAGATTTAGGAAGCTGGAAATTTGGATATGTCCTATTTCTTTTTAGAGTTTTTGTTTCAGTAGCAATGTTTACTTCGGCTTCACTTTAGTAGTTGCTTCTCATTCAATGTTTGTTTCTTTTCTTTTTTGGGTTAGTCTAGGCTTGCCTTAGACTTTCTTGTGTGTACTCTATGGTTGTACCACGTTCAGGCCTCTCCTGACTTTTATGCTTTCTTTTGCCTTTATCAAAGAAAAGGGATTATGAAAAAATTTAGGTGCAACAATTGATTTATGCTTGCGCAAGAAGCTATTGGGTGCTTGAAAAGTAAATTAGTTATTTTAGTTGATAGGGTTAAACAAACTTTTGTTTACATCTAAAAGTAATTAAAGATAGGCAAGCTACCCCTCTTTGATAGAAGGTTAGTTGAACATTATTACAGTCGAACAAGGGTCGGTCGATTCTTTCTAGAGTCTACCGAAGAGTATGTGGTCTTGAATACGTCAAACTTAAAGGTCAATTGAGGTGGATAATGAGCTACTCTACACATACTCCACATTTATAGCATCACTAACTTCGAAGAACGATAAGCAAGAACATGTTTTCAGGGAGGATGTGCACCTTGGACGTTGACAACATATCATGCCATAGAAAGGAAAGTTTCCAGCCGAACATGGGGTGTAATGCACCCCCTCAATGAGGGGAAACTAACACACTATCCCCAAAAGTAGCAGAGCAAGGCTAAACATTGTAGGCCATGTAGTTTGGCTAGTAGGAATTTTGCCTATAAATATTCATCTTGTACAATCTTTTAGACCCAATCAACCAAACACAAGCTATTTACACAATTTTAACCCTTAAACTTTTTGTCTTTATATCTATTTAGATTTAGATTTAGATGCATTTCTTAGTTCAATTACAAAAACCCCAAAACATTATACTTAGCGCTCTATTGGAGAAATGAAAAAACCCATAGTTAAGGGACAAAGTTTCCTCCTTAGTGTAATCATGATGAAAGTGAATCAAAATTGAGGACTATCGGCTCATACCTCAAAAACTTTACCTATGAAAATTGTTTGTAGGTAAAACTTGCGTCTGAAAGGTACAATATTCAAACTCCTTACATATGGTTCTTTCTATCACTAAAACCTGTTACTTCATAATTTTTTTCAAAATTACATATTTGGTCTTCTAACTTCTCTTATAGTTTCTCTTTGGTCCCATAACTATTTTTTGTTCCATTTTGATCCCTCAACAATACTTCTCTTAATCAAATTTGTAATTTTTTCTCAATTTCTATTAACTTTGCTTACATTACATTAGTTATGAGTAACAAGTGTTTCTACAAATCTCAATTTTTTCCTGCTTGTTAAAATTAATATCCTGGTCTAATGTTCATCTTCTTCCCATTTATCCATATCCTTCAAATTAAGCGTAATATGTTCTCGAAATAGAAAATAGAAAGCTACAAGAAGAAAGTATAACCATTAATAACTTCAAACTAATAGTCACGAAGCGAGATTTTACCTTGGGGATTGACATATTATGTCATCCATTGAATTGCAACAACGCGACCCATTGGAGGCTCTCTTTATTGCTATTGTGTTCTAACCTCTTATTCATTAGATCGGATACAATTGCAACTTTCTTCTTCATGTATGGTATCTTGATGATGGGACTATTGTAGGAGACTCAGAAAAGGTGGCTAAAACACTTCATGTGATGGAAATAAGCACCGTGGGGTTCTCATCAAACATTAGGAGGACCATGTTGGGGGTGAAATTGCTCGGAAGGATTGATAGTCGAGATAGCGGTTTTATCGAGGGTTCGGCCATGAAGAGAGCGTTAGGGTCATAATCCATCCTCTTCCATAATAAAAGGACCATCAAAGTTAACTTCTTCTACTTCCATCATGTATGGGTATCGCCAAACTAGTTTTGGCCTAAGGATGTGCTGATTTATTTACACGAAGGAGGCAACTATTTTGTTTGATAAAAAGTTTAGATGGTTGGTTGAAGATATTATGGTTGGTGAGGGCCTTTTATTTGCAAGCCTTCAATAGAGTGTGTCTTCTTTACCTATTAGGGTTGGTGAGTAGGGTTTGTACTCGGCATTAGAGGTTTCCTCGTATGTTTTTGTGGTTTACAGGGCTTAATCTGGGGTGTTACAAGCTCATATATTTAGAGAAAGTGGGATATGTGGTATTGACTTTGATTTTACAGTGCTTTGAACGGTCTTCGTGGTACGGTTCTATAGTTTGACTTTTACAGTTTTACTCGTAAGGACAACGTCCCTCTGAAATTCCAACATGTTTTGGTGAGTGTCCTTTTAAGTTAGAGTGTTAAGGATATGGAAGTAAAATTTAACATGACCACAAGACCGAAAACAATTTTTGGGTGTTAACACATGCACAAGATTTTCTTCTTGTTATCTCTATTGATGGGTTAGACTATCATATCTTACCCATAAAATATTGTCGCGTATCGCCTCATAATTCTATTATGTCCTATTGTAGGTTTTCCAGGTTTGTTTGAAATAATCCAATTTTAATTATCTGATGATGTAGAATTAATTAAAATTATTATAAGTTAATTAAGAATATTTAAGGGATGATATGATTGTCAATTCAAGTAATATGAAGGATAGAAAAATAAAATCCTATTCTAGTGACAGATTTGTCATAAATCGGAGAAAATGTGACACTCTAGTAATTTTGGTCAGGTCTGAATATATAATAATTGAGACAAAAAAAGAGAAACAAACATATACTCCCTCAGTCCCAAATTATATGACGTTTTAGGCATTTCACGCATATTAAGAAATACAATTAAGAGCAATGCTATATGGTACGAAAAAATGCACGTACAGGAATAGACGAATGCCCAACTTTTCCAATTTTTATGAAATTAAAAACTGATCTAGTATGCTTTGACCGAAATCATGGGTAATGGCTAATAAAAAGCTTGGCAATTATAACATGAGAATTATTAAAAACAACCAATTTACGGAATACACGGCTGAATGGTAAGCAATAACTACTTTCGTTAATTATCGTGCTCACTGTTCCGTACTATTTATCATTATCCTACAATTAATATTGTATGGAAAAGAGATATTATGAGATGTTTTACAAAATTGTCCTTAATAAATAATATGGGAAAGATAAATGAAAGAATTGAAAAAAGATAGAGTAATAAATAGTTAAGGTTATAATAGAAAAAATAACATTAATGTTGCATTGGTATTGTAAAGCAACATATAATTTGGGAAATCTTTTTCCCCTAAAGTGCATACAATTTGTGACGGAGGGAGTATGATTTATCTTCTTCTCTTACAAGAGGCCGAAGCCCTTACTTCTTCATAACAACGAAAATTGCTCTTCTCCCAACAAAAAAAGCTTACTCCGATTAAAATACTTCCACGTGAGTTAACTCACGTGGAATAAACTGAAGTATAACCTACATGAGTTAACTCACTCTGAATTATAATTTACATGAGTTAACGGGTTATAACTTACACGAGTTAACTTACGTGGATGTACCAATGTAGGCTTTAGCAAACGTGATTTAAGTCACGTTGGATTAAACACCTGCATGACTTAAATAGATGCTTAATTGTTTTAAATTTTAACGGACAAAAAACATGCTGGGTCATGTGATAATGATTTGTCAGGTGATTTCCTGACTAGTGGAAACCGACAAAAAATTGTATCAACTGGTAGAAACTAACAAGAGGTTTCACCTGACTAGTGGAAACCAACAAGAGTTTTTATCAATTGACAAAAAACATTATCAACAAAAAATACATTCCAATTTCAAGAAACTTCAAATAGGAAAAAGAAGAAAAAAAAATAACAGAACCTTCAACTTGTTATACTATCCCAACTAGTGAATGATGTGAGGTAAACACACAAGTAAGCTATATTTTTGGAGAAAAAGTATAGACTTCATATAAAAAACTTTAGTATCAGACCAATATATAAAGGAAAAGTACTATATAGAGTTTTTGACTGAAAACACAAAGCTTATATATAAAACTTTCTTTTGACAAAAACTAAAATTGATAGAGCAAATCATAGAGTTTTTGACAGAAATTATCAACACATGAAGATTCTAAATTGCTGCTCAATAAAAAGTTTCTCAGTTTAGCATGATTAGCTCTCACTTCCCTTCCAACCTCATTCTCATCATCCATAACAATCTTTACAGCTTTGCACACACTTTCTTTTATAAACAACCCATCTTCATCACCTTTCTCAACTTCTATACCAACTTTCATCTTATTACTCATCATTCTTGCATTCATGATATGATCAGGATCGACACGTGGCAAGAACACCAACTGACACGTGTTAACAAGTCCCTCAGTGATAGAAGCAGCTCCACAATGTGTTATGAAACATCCAACAGAAGGTTGTTCTAAAATCAATTGTTGTTGAATCCAACTACCATAAACAATCCCTTTTCCTTTAACTCTTTCATTGAACCCTTCTGGTAAAGCTTCTTCAATAGACTCAAATCCAATAGGTGGCTTAAGTGCTGCAAGAAATGGAAAACCTGTTAACTCAAGACCAAGTAACAACTCTTGAAACTGATTTTTTTCTAATGGACCTTCACTTCCATATGCACAAAAAACCACAGAACCATGTTTGAATCCCTTAAGCCATGTTAACCATTTTTCCTCTAAAGTAGCTTTTGTTGGCTCAGGTAAAATAGGACCTGTAAGCATAACAGGTTTACCAAAAACAGTTTGAAGATAATCAGCATATAAACCATCAATTTCTCTGCAACCTTTGAAAGCAACTGCATCTGAAAACTTTGTGCCGATGTCAGAGCGATCGTGTAATAAAACACCACTTCCAAATTCTACTTTTCTGTGGGAAACTAGGGCTCGAAGTTCATGCGAATAAAACTTGATGGATGAATCAGGGAACCCTGAAGGTGGTTTCATGAGATCAAATTCAGTTAAAAATCTTCCTTGACTTTTTCTTGGTATATTTCCAAGGTAAGCTGATGATATTGGATTCCATATCAAGTATTGAAGACTTTTGATACCAAGTTTTTGAGTCAAGTTTGGCAGCCAATATTGAAAATCAAAGAAAACTATTTGTGGCTTTAGTTCCTTTAGAATAAATTCAATTTGTTTCTCAGTTTGGTCCATGGCTGTAGCAATAAGAGGGAATAAAGAAGAGGGTACATCTGAAGTAGTTTCAGCATCATGAGGAAGGCCATTAACATGAGGAACTGTGATAGGGACAAAGGTAATAAGATTTGGATGAAGATTGAGATGTTGTAACTTGTTGAGTGTATTTTTAGGGATGAAGAATGAGATTTTGTGACCACTTATTGCTAATTTGTTGGACAGACGGAGAAATGGAGTTAAGTGTCCCATAGCAAACCATGGAAACATTGCTATGTGCAAAGGAGGAGGAGCATCCATGGCTGCTACACTAAATGCAATGGACCAAACTAAGAACACAAATATAGTAAGTGAAAAGAACAAGATAGGGATGTGCACTAATGTGAGCCAACCAGGACATGCTGATACTATTGTAGATCAACCACACCCGACAGGTACCCATAAAAAATACCCTCAATATGTAGGGTAAAATCTCGTTTTCATGAGTCCGAGCTTGGGTCCGGGTAATTACCCGTAAATTTAAATGGGTATGAATGTGGATAAGGGCATTATACTGCACAGCCCTGCAATCCGCATATGCATATTTATATAATATGATAAATAATTTATTTATTTTTTGTGTACAATTAATTTATTCATTTAGCCATTTAAGCCTAAACCTAAATCTACAAGTTGCTTAATAGAGTAACTGCTCCCTTTTGTGTACAATTTTTAGGGATATTTTGAATGTTTTTTATTTAGCTAAATACTAAGATCTGTACTATTTTATAAGTTGATTTAAAAAAAAATCATAGTTTTATTTCAAATGTGATGTTTGTTATTGTCCTTAGTTAAAGTTCGGGTAATTAGTACGGATATGGACACTTAAATGCCCATAAGGTATGAGCATAGACACTAAAGTTGTTGCCTACGAAATATAGACTCAGGTACTAACATTTTTTTATAAATGTGGGTTTGAAACTCTGCCCATATGTATCCATTGTCCTCTTAACTTGTTGATGAAAACGTATATTAAGAGAATTTTTGGTATTATTGTTTTTCTAGAGGATCGATGTTTGGTTCCTTAAAAAAAAATCGATGTTTGGTTCCTTAAAGAAAATCGATGTTTGGTAAAAATATCTAAACTATAAGCTATATGCAAGCTCAATCGATGTTTGCTTCAAGATTTTATTTAAATTTCTGAGTTTTAGTTTTATTTAAATTTAAATTTCTGAGTTTTAGTTTTACAAACTTGTTGCAGGGTATCATTGTACATGATTGTATTATTGTTATCATTTATTGTTGTATTTTTTTTTTGGCTTAGATGAAGTGTCAATCATCAACTAAAACTCACACACAACTATGAAGTTTCATATTCAAACTCGTGAGAAAGTGTTTAACCTAACAATATCAGTATTTTTCAGTTGAGCTATTTCTTATAGACATTGTTGTATACTTTTGGCTAAATAAATTTTTGGTCCCTATCAATTGATCGTATTTTATTTTTGATAGAAATATTGTCCTTGGAATACTTTGGACTCAACAACAAAGAATTCCAAAATAGTAGTTCTAGACTTATTTTTAAAAATGGTTTATTTCATCTTATGTTAGAAGGTTGCAATAATTGTCTTGAGAATGAAGAAGAAAATTTTGACTCGAGAACGAGTCTCTTCCAATCAGGAAGAATGATAGAGAGTGATGAAGAATGACAAAATATTATGGAACTTTCAAGAGAGAATATCATAGAACTTTCAAGAATACTAACAAATAAAGTCATAATATCTATCAGCATCTTAATATCTCTAGAACTCTCATGAACCAAATACCACTATCTCTAGATATTTCTTGTAATAATGTAGTACCATTAAATGCTTATATCTTTCTACATAGAACCATAAAAGAGTGGTATAAATAGGACTCATTACCAAGTGTTTTGGCATTCACGCATTGTAGCATTCAAACAATTAATAATAACAACTTTTTTTTAGAAAATTAAGAAGTTTATAACATTTCCCTTAAATAACATATAAGACTATCCACAATGCAGCACCTTATTTAGGTGCTTAAACGGGTCCCGACTATACACATCACTCGTTTCATAATTAATATATTATAAGCATCTAAATTCTCCACCCCAGCACCCGAGATAAATTATTAAATGGATCCTAGTAATAACTATATATCATTAAATTTTAACAATAATTTATCTATTCATTCATAATTATATAAATTTGAAATATTGAATTAATTAATTTCATTATAAACTATAAAAAATGTGAAACTTTTTTTAATTTTATTAATAATTCAAAAAAAAACTAAAACTTGAAAAAAAAATCAAATTATAATAAATTACATACATTAAGATTTCTTTTTTAACTTTAAGATGAATAAATTATTTGATGTAGTAAAAAATAGTCTTTCATTGAAAATTCATAGTTGATCAATTAAATATAACACTTGTAAATATTATTTAATTTATTTTTTACTATTAAAATAATATAATAATTGAATAGGGAAAAATCTACGATTAATTATGTATGTGGGACCCAGATGTAATAGGAGAGAGAGGGTGCCTATAAAAGCACCCATCTCTATAGGCACCCAATTAATTGGTGTGTTTATTTAGACCATCTACAATAGGGGGTTCTTCCCCTATTTAGCACCCAAACGAGGTGTTGCATTGTAGATGCTCTAAATGAACATTCTTGGACATGGAAGTCCCAAAGATGGTATCGCGTCATTTTTTGGAGATCAAGGCTATTTGGTTAGTGTTTGACTCACTAATTTTTTTCACGACTGAACATTTAATTTATTTTTTTAAGAAAAGGGGAAAAAAGTTCGAACTACCCCATATTAAAAAGATTTAGGGTTCGGGGGTTAGTTATATTTAGGGGAGGTGTTAGCACCCTAAATATCCATAGTATCCTATGGGAACCTCTTGGTTTTATTTAATGTTTTGTGCTATCAACTTGCTTGCTATTGAAAAGAATGGAATTTAAAGTGATGAAAAGGAAAGAAAAAAAAAAGACATATTTTATCTACATTTTTTTATTGATTTGGAAGGACGAGTGTCCTTTGCCTACGTACCTGTGAGGGATCAAAACCTTGTAGTTCGGGGTAGAAATTGACGTTTGATTTGTTGTGTTTTTTATTAGTTTTAAAAAAAGTTTTAAAATAAAAAGCCAAGTGGCAAGAAATAATTGGTTTGTATTTCTTAATTTAAAAGAAAAGAGACTCAAAGTAGAATTAAATTGATTGACATTTGATTAAGAAAATAAAAATAAAAAAGGATCACTTGATTGAAAATCAAGGTTTATTATGAAAATATTTTTGTGATTTTTGATGTTATTTGCATGTTTTTGTTATTTTGAATAATAAAATAAAACCTGAAACTAAAACAAACGTAGCAAAGAAATAAAAGCATGAGAATGTTGTAGTGAAGTTGGATCACCACAAAATCTCTTAACCTAAACTAATTTTTTTGCATTTTTTTTGATAACATAGAAACAAATAAAAAATAAATACCTTGAAATCGAAAGGGACAGAAAAGAGTAGAAAAAGAAGAAAGACTCGTCAACAAAAGTCGAAAGAGGGAGAAGAGAAGAAAAGCACAGGAAGCATCTGTTGGAACAAAATACGTTTAACAAACATTACCCTTAGAGTGGGGGAGTTTGGTAGAACAAAAATGTTTAACATATGTCACCCTTAAGGTTTTGATGATAACAAGGTATTAAAAATTGTCAATTGGATATGCTAATATTTGTTCAAGTGTACAGGACCATAGATAAAATTTTATATCTTTAAAAGGTTCTGAAAGAACAAAAGAGAGCAAAAGAATCAACAAAAAGGAAGCTTGAAGCGTCTGAAGAATAGTGCTCCTGAAGTACAAAGTGCTCCTGAAGTGATGACGTCATCAGAAGCAAGTTCATCAGAAGCGCCTCATCAGAAGCAAGATCACCAGAAGTTGAAGTTCGTCAGGAGCTGAAGAACTCAAAAGTTGGAATCTCTTTTATCTTGTGTAAGAGTTGCTAAAGACGTAAAGAAGTGCAACAACGGTCTTGAGATGAAATTTGGAAGCTCAGAATGCTTATTCTAACAAGAGCGTTGAAAAAGGACAAATGTACGAATTGTACAACCACCTTCTCCACTACTTTGGTCGTGCTTTGCAACAAGACAAGGATAACAGCTCTGCCTGCAAAAATGTTCCCTCATACAAGGAATGGATTTGAAATTGATCCTTCATAGGACAATAACCATATCAGGCAAAAGATCATTGGTTATCAACAAGTTTCAAACGACTATTTTATGCATGGGTGCTGGCTGTTCTCCAATGTCTCTTTCACACCACTATATAAAGGAGTGAAGGTTTTCAAGTTGGATACAACAGATATACATACAGACTGAATACAATCCAGAAAAGAAAGCAATACACACGCATTCAAAAGCTAGACTCTCTAAACATCTCAAAGTTCATACTCTGTTTTGTTTGCATTTCAAAGTTACTTAGAATTTCTTAGCATAGTCCATATTTTAGAAATTCTATAGTCTCAAGAGTCTGTAATTGATTTGTATTGAGAACACCACTGATTGTATATCAAG
>Ga0228711_1000538_pt1 | contig 47536 bp, 21 predicted proteins | sample MedpolnodulmetaG_2_FD_177996 | JGI IMG/M metagenome (GOLD analysis project Ga0228711, IMG submission 177996) | Root nodule microbial communities from Medicago polymorpha collected in Santa Monica, California, United States - brown nodules | ecosystem: Host-associated > Plants > Roots > Nodule...
ATGTTACCAAGAAATAGGCACAATGCATTAGATTTTAAAACAGTTAGACACATAATACATTCATCCATAATAACAATACAATTTATTGTTTGACTTAAACTTGATTCTTCTAGTGAATCATACGTTTACTTGGCCTAAATAATGAACTACAAATGTAGGCAAAATACACTATATCCGACCACAGAGAAAACTGCAGACATATAAACAATGGTATTGGTAAAAATGCAAGAACAGAAATAAAATTAGGAACCCATTTCAAACCATGATAATATGTTATGAAAAAAGCACTACTAAATGCTATCATCATGCTGATTATAGAGACAAACAATGCTACTAGTCCAGATATCAACTTCAAAGGCAATGACTTGAGAAAATCTTGCTCCGCATATCGTGAGATAAGGATGGAAAGACGAGATAAGTGCCATGGAGTCTGATAAAGCAAATACGAGGAATGCTGGTTTATCTAAATAATTAGGAGATTCTGTGTTATCATTGTTTCCACCTGGTAAGCTAAATGCAGCTGAAAACACTCCGGTAGCTATGAGAGTCGAAACAACCATACAAGAATTCGCTGTTTGCTTCATCCATGACTCTCCTTTTGTAAGCAATTCTGCATGTTCTTTCGTAAATAGTTCGCGAGGTGTCATTCCTTCCGAATTTTTCATTTCTACCATATGTGGTTGCATGTTCTTTTTCACCTCCTGCCAAATCAATGACATATCACATATGTAATATTTTGTATGTAAAATTATTACTTCATGAAATCTATCATATGATTTGTATTTTTTTATATGAGATAGAAAATATATGTATACTATACATACCTCAAACCATGATAATTCGAGCATCATTTGTAAAGCTTCTCCAGAGACTATATTGAGTCGATCCGGTGGTGCTAACATTGCTGCAGAATGCAATAAATTATTCTCGCCATCATTCAGAAAACTATTTATGCAATCTTTCAAAGACCTTATTTCATGTATCAAATTGAAGATACTAGCATGGCGGTTGAAAACAGCGATGTGAATAATTCTCTGACCCTTGTTACTGAGTTCCCATAACAAATTAGGATAAGTGCTCATAATGACAGATAGAAACTCAAAATTTCCAACTTCTGCAGCGATAATTGTTACTTGAGATGGTTCTCTCATGACTTCCATCATCTCTGAGTCATCTAGGGTAAGAAATTTATCCCAGATGCGTCGTATAAGCTTAAGCATTGGAGAATCTCTCATACCTGAATGTTTAATTAATATTACATGAATTGAATAAGATGTTAAATTAGTAGAATTGAATCAAAGATCAATGCAAATTAAATAATCTCATCTCTCAATCTATTACGTTATTAACTAGTACTCATTAAACGTGTACACTACTATACTCAATTTATCTTTTGAAAACATCATTATATTTCTTAATTTGTGTGGAAAAATCTTAAACGATACCTCACTTTAAAATAGATGGAGAATATGTTTAGTTAAAAAAGTGAGTACATGTGAACTTATATAGGCGGATATAGTTACTCCCTTCAGTTTTATTTATAAGTAAAGATTTCTAGTGTTTTGTTATTTGAATTTCAGGATAAAAATTGCAAAAGAAAGCCAATATATGATAGGAAAATAGTTTATTTTATCTTATCAGTTTGGTGCATCAAACATGAGATTTAAACAAGATACGATTAATATACCATATCTTTTCTCTTATGTACTGACCATCAAACAGGTACAATATTTTGATCCTCACAATAGTAGGAATTTGCAAAATAACAATTTTGTTTGTGCTAATGATATGTTATCTAGAGAAAAGAGGTCTTAATTATCCAGTGTTGAACGTGAAGATAAATAAAATATGAACAAATAACAATTGTTTACTTAAAATTTGAAAGATACCAATTTTGTTTTTTTAAATTAAAGAATGGCAATCAATAGTGTTTCTATCTTATAAAATATCTATTTAAAAAAATTACCTAAATTTATTGTGATATTATATTCAATATGAAAATTAAATAATTGATTATTTTTAATGTAAAAATTTAAATTATTATTTCAAATTTGAAAATTAAATGTTTTATAGTTTTTTACAATACATATTATTATTTAATCAACCGATGATACTCAAGTAATTAATTATTGTGATATTGGGTTCAGGGAAAGAAGAAGGTTTGCAAGAGAATTTAAGGAGGATGGTGGATGATGGGAGTGATACTTGTTTTTGGTCAGATCCGTGGTTAGGGAGTGTTCCCGTTAAGGACTGGTTCAGTAGGTTGTTTGAGTTGTTTGTGAATAAGTGGGGTCGGTGGCAACTATGTTCCTTTAGAGGGGAGGCTTGAGTTGGAGGCGTAGGTTGTTTGTGTGGGAGGAGATGTTGTTAGGGGAGTGTTAGGCTTTACTTAATAATGTTACTTTTCAGGTTAATAGTGGTGTTAATTGGAAATGGAATTTAGATCCGGCTATTGGCTATTCTGTCCGAGGAACTTACCAATTACAAGTCAATTTGGTTTTTCATTCATTTGTTTCAGATCTTATTTGGCATAATGAAATTCTTTTGTAGGTATCTATGTTTGCTTGGGAAATCGGCTTCCCACCAAGGATAACTTATTTAGATGAGGCATGCCTAATCAAGATTCTCAGCTTTGTGTGAGTTGGTGTGGCGTTACAGAATCGACTTATCACTTGTTCTTGAACTGTAATTTCTTTGATAGTGTTTGGCAACATGTTTGGCATTGGATTGAATTCTCTTCGTTTGATCATTCAAGTGTTGTTAACTATTTTATGTAGTTTGGTTTTTATCAGGAGGTTCTAAAATGTGGCGATCTCTTATGCATGTTATCAGGAGGTTGTTAACACGTCGATACTGCTATGTCATAAACATATGACAATGACACCAAAACTTATTTATTTATTTAGTTATTATAATTAAATATAATATATGAATTTTTTTTTGACAAAAATATATGAATATTATTATATGCATCTAAATTGAGCTATTTATTTTAATACAATAACAAAATGGTAAAAATTGTCTAATCTAATTTAGTGTCTTAAACCCCCTCAATGATATCAGTGCTTCAATACACCTTTAACCCTTATAGATTTTTTTTATTATAAGCCAAGAAATTTAACCCTTATAAATATGCATGAGATGTGCTTAAGGAGTGTCTAAGGTGCGTCAAAGCAAAAAAATAAATAAAAATCGAGACACTTCTTTAAGTTGTCAAACACGTGTAGTACGGATATCATCCGGTATCAAACATTGAGACATCTAATCTTAGATGTGTCTGTGCTCGAATGGTTTAAATGCCATGTGAGTTAAACTCATTTAAATGAGTATTAAATTACACTTCTTCCCTTCATTTGATCGTACTCAGTTTACTACCAAGTTTCAATGCAATTGTTTTTGCAAATACCCAGGAAATTGTTAGCTTTGTTCATAAGGAAAATAATATCAAGCAGTCACATCCACTTGTTTAAGTAATTTTTTAAGAATTGTTATATGACGTAGTTTAGTTATCTCATTTCAATAGCATGTAACAAAATATTTTCAAAGAAGAATTCGGAACCGGTTAACAATTTCAAAGTTTATTAATAAAAACGTATATGCAATTTCTGTTGTTGTTATTTACTTCTAAAGCCAATGTGTAGGGATCAATTGAAACAGAAAGTTTGTAGAAATGTACCATGGATTTGACTGAAGTTTACAAAGAAACAGGCATGGGCCTTGTTGTATATTGTCTTCAAATTGCGAATTCTGGAAAACCCTGAAATCGTGTCACGATTGCAAGCACCGTGACACGATTGGATAGGCAAAGAGGTTGGTTTCTTGAGATGGAAAATCGTGACACGATTTGGGAAATCGTGACGCGATTAAACAACTTCCTCACCAAGTTTACCTGAAAGGGACTAGTCACAACGGTTGTTCAGAGGCAATCGTGGCGCGATTGGTCAAAATCGTGACACGATTTTGGACTGCTATGACTAGTATTTAAGTGGATTCTGCAGCATTTTGAAGGAGAGCTGAAGCTAGAGGCCTAGGGTTCAAAAAGGGGGGAACTTGAGGGTTGAGTATCTTTGTAAGGAGGGTCTCTAGGGTTGGGATAAACATTGTAAACACCTTGGGTAGTGAGATTACATCATTGGAAGGATCTAAAGCTTCCTTTGTGAATTCTCTAGTAAGATTCATTTGAGAGTGGTGAGGGAAACAAAGGGTAGAGATTAGGGAAAAGGCTGATTTCTTGTAACCTCTTGTAACATCTTCTCATAGTGGATTGGAGAGCTGCTCTCTCCCCCAGAGTAGGTCATATTGGACCGAACTGGGTTACCATCTTGTGTGTGTTTGTTTATTTCCTTTAAGCTTGCTTATCTTTGTGCTTGGCTAGTGTTTGTGTCATTGTTTTAGCTCTTGTGTGTGTTGTTGCTTGAAGACACTTAGACCTAAGATTACCATTATCTTTTGCTCCACACGTCTTTGTTTTTCATTGGTGTGATTCCGATCAAGGTTGATTTCACAACATAAACAATTATTTTGAACAAAATAAAAGGAGAATACACAATTTATGTTAGATCAAAGAACTGTACAACAACACACAAATGTCTTAGCTCAACTGGTAAAATACCAAAATTGTAAGGCTAAACGTCGTGACCAAGATTTGAACTCCGACTTCTTCACTTGGCTATGTGAGTTTTCGAGTAGCTAATGTAAATTATACGACAACAAAAAGAGACCTCCAAACGTAGAAAAGCAAAATCCATTTTTCTAAAAAATAATACAATAGTTCGAAAGAGATAATACAATTCAAGGAATAAATGATGAGAAATACCATTACCAAGAAACCATGTTGTTTGAAGAGCTTAAACCTATTGTTGATGTCTTCACTGCTCTTGTAAGTGCTTATGGTCAAAGTGGTCTCTTTTGTCACGCATTTTCTACTATTGAAGATATGAAATCAGTTGTTGATTGCAAACCAGATGTATATACATATTTTGTCCTTATAAGTTGCTATGCAAAGTTTCGTCGATTTGATTTAATTGAACGCCTTCTTGCGGATATGTCATATTCAGGCATTGAATGTAATAGTGTGACATATAATTCCATCATCGACGGATATGGAAAGGCTAGAATGTTTGAGCAGATGGAGAATTCATTGACAGATGTGATAGAAAATAAAAACTGCCAACCAGATGTTTTCACGTTGAATTCTTTGATAGGTTCATATGGAAATGGTGGGAAAATTGATGAAGATGTTCAGATTTTTGCTTTGGTTTTGATTAATTCAACTATTGAATTGAGTGGTGATTAGATAGGGAATCACCCTAAACTTTTGAGGATGGTCCAATATGATTTGTTTCAACATTTGATTTACTATGGAACTTGGTCTAGTTCATTTGTCTTGTCTATGATTTGCAGCACAGTTTTGAATGTGTATCACTTTCTTAGAAGGCTTCTTCGTTTCCAATTAGAAGCATTCTTTGGACATGTGCTAATAAGAGTTGCAAATTTCCGAAGCACAATTCAGCTTCAAGAAGTAGCAGTTGAAGGGATAATAAACTTCTGCAGACAACCAACAATCATTGCTGAAGTTTATGCAAACTATGATTGCAATCTGTTATGCCAAAACATATTCAAAGAAGTTGGAATTGGACAACAAAAAAATCAATGGGTGTTTCTACCAAAATCTTCAGGTGCACTCATTCAATATGTTGGTTATGGAATAAGGCCAGAGGTATCTATCAAAGAGTCAAACAGGTTCACCTATTCTGAAATACATCTTGCAACAAATGGTTTTTCAAAGGATAACTTAATAGGTGAAGGTGAATATTGTATTGTTTCTCCAGGGACAAGGAAAACTAAAACGGCTAGTTTATTATTGCTTGCCCTTCTCAAAAGAAGATGCAGAACACTTACTTGTACCCCAATTAATGTGGCAGTACTGGAATTGACATCTTTGTTTATAAGGCTAGTAATGAAGTCCCATGATTATCTCACTTATGGTCTTGGAGACATGGTATTATTTCGTAACAGAAAGCGGATGAAAATTGACAATGATAATGTTTCCAAAAACTTATGTGAGAGAAATGATTATGGCCAAGCAATGCTAGCGTCTATGCTAATTCCAACACCATATTCCATAAGTCATTCATTCCATGAGGAGGATGTTAATATGTCTTTTGGAAGCATGCTATTACATGGTCTTACTTTGGATAAAACGATGGATCTATAAAGTATTCGGCATGCTACTACATTTTTTCAATGGGATCCGGGAGGATCGATGGTGGTTTCTTTTTTATTGGAGGAGTCAACATGCATGGGAAGCTCTTTATTAAAATGAGAACTCGGGTCGAGTTCTTTAGAGGTGGAGGAGGCTGATGTAGGAGGGTTTTATTAGTAATTTAGTAGTATCTATTATTTAGCCAAATCTTAGTAATTTTCTAGAACTCTATTATTATTACGTTTTATTTTATTTTGGCCCACGGGTTTGTTATTTCTTTTACTATATAAGCAGAATTTATGTAGCCTAAGAGACACACTTTTATTCATTAATAATATTCGAGACTTTTCTCTCAATTCTGGTGGATTCCGAAAACCCTTATTTTGATAGGTTTGTCGCTTGCAACCCTATTTTCACAAGTTTGTCGCTTGCAAACTTGTTCTTTTCTACCTAGATTTAGCGCTTGCTAACCCTACGGTTCCGTACTGCGTCAATTTTGTTTTTTTTGCTAGAATTGGTAGGCTATGGAAATCAACGGATTAGAAGAATTTTGAGATACCGTTAACAATTAATTTTGGTAGGCTATGTCTTATGTTCCTGTTAGTTTGGCAATTGTGGATTGAGTGATAAACACGTCAATTCCTAGAACTGTTGACCTAATATCAGTTTCCCTTGTTATTACGTTTTATTTTATTTTGGTCCACGGGTTTGTTATTTCTTTTACTATATAAGCAGAACTTATGTAGCTAAGAGACACACTTTTATTCATTAATAATATTCGAGACTTTTCTCTCAATTCTGGTGGATTCCGAAAACCCTTATTTTGATAGGTTTGTCGCTTGCAACCCTATTTTCACAAGTTTGTCGCTTGCAAACTTGTTTTTTTCTACCTAGGTTTAGCGCTTGCTAACCCTACGGTTCCGTACTGCGTCAATTTTTTTTTTGCTAGAATTGGTAGGCTATGGAAATCAACGGATTAGAAGAATTTTGAGATACCGTTAACAATTCATTTTGGTAGGCTATGTCTTACTCCCTCCGGTCTCAAATGTAAGGAAATTTTCATTTTTTAGGTTCATTCAATAAATAATGTATGTGGTCTATAATAGTTTGGCAACTATGGATTGAGTGATAAACACGCCAATTCCCAGAACTGATGACCTAATATCAGTTTCATCGAATTCCTTCATGCCGAGTTGTTGACAAGTCTTTCCCTTATTCTCTTCAAACTCCGCTTTCTTTTATCTTAATTCACATTCAAGAGCAAATTCATCATAAACTTCTGCTCTAACCTAGAAGTACATGACAATATTGGTGTATGTTGGATCATTCAACATGTTGAAGTAGGATAACTAGCCCTAATGCTGAAAAAGCATCCTTCAAGTCGTACCATTATACTTCAAAGAAAATCCAAAATGAATTCTGGTAGAACCTTAAGTTCATGCTCCATCAGACTCATAGTCCTTGTCTTATTCTTCATTGATTTCCCATATTCTACTTCCATTGGAGCTTTATGTGATTGAAATGATGAAGATTCCATGATCATGAGGTTCGGGTTTCTAAAAGGGTTTTTTTTTTCCTTTCAAAAATTGGGTTGTTTTTCAGAGAAGACTTGAGTACATAAAGTGTAACCAGTGAGTGAATGTGTGTGGAAAAATGATTAAGTGTTTTTGTTAAATTGTTGATTTTCATAATATTATTTGAAACAAAACACATTAACGACAACAGCGGTTAAGAACTTCTCTCCTACCTGATCCACCCGCTTAGAGAATGTCACACTTTTGGTTAAACAATTAATGTTAACCCCAAAACTAACATTCATCCGAGACAAAGGCAAACAAACCAAATCCAATTCAAAATCCATATTTCCAAAATTAACAAGACACTTAACACAAACCACAACCACAACCAATTGAGCTTCTCCATCTAAAGATACCTTCACTTGACCTGCACCACAACACTTGAAGCATCATGCTTCTCCCCCACTTCGCTCACACCCGCCTAAAAGAACGGAACAACACAACAGTATCGAAGGTATTCTCATATCATTCGCATACAAACAGGAAAAAATCACCCGGTTTTAGTTCGGACTAGACCGACATGGCTCTGGTACCACTTTGTAACACCCTAAACACCTTTAACGCAATAAATCATATAAATAATACAATTATTCAAAATAGTTTAGATGCTACATCTTCAATTAATTCAAACATCCAAAACTATACTTTCAAAAGTTCGCAGCGGAAAATCATAATACAAATTTATCTCAACAACATAAACAATTCTCAATAACCATTCCATAGGTCTTATAATTCATCACCAAAACAAAATCTCAAATATATACGAGCAACAAATCTCAACAAGACAAAAACAATAACATAAATATGACACTCTAATCAGAGCCCATGAATCAATGGAGTTTCTCCCTAAGTTCTTGAACCAGGTTACAGCTCCTTGCCTCAGGGTAGTGACGAAGAGCTTGCATTTGATTGCACCTCGTACCGAGTGGTAGGTGATAACAACCTCAATTTTGTCAATGTGTTCATCCGGGTCTGTGGTTTCGTCGTAGGAGTCCATCTGGGGCGGCTTTTCCAATCTGCGAGAGATATGAGTTTTAGGGATGCGTCGTGTGAAGGGACCATAAGCGTTGCGGCCGCTACGAGCATCACGATCGTCATCGAAGCTGGAGGAGGAGGACCAAGAGCGTCTTTTACGCCTTGGAGGGGATCTTCTTAGAGGAGATCATCTTGGTGGAGATCGTCTCGGGGACCTCCTTATGGGTGACCGCCGACCTCGACTGAGAGATCTCACGCTGACAGAGCCTTTAGGAGATCTGAATCTCGACGGGCGGTGCTCTTTCTCCTTTTGTTACATTGTGGGGAAGGAGTGTGCGGATATTGATCAGATGCTTCTTTGATTGCTCGAGTTCAGCAATGCGCCTGTTTTGCTCCTCGGTTATTGACGCTTGTTGTTTATCCGTGCGGAGCAGGTGGCTGATCCATGAACCCGTTGGAGTAGAGTTTCCAGCCACTCCGTGAGGTCGTGGAGGACCAAGGAGTGGATGTTCCTTCACCGGAACAGCTGAATGGGAACTCGTTGGTGTGGTTCCCCTCCGTGGGCTAGGTGCAGGAGAAGGAGATGTTGTTTGCCTGTTGCGGTAGGGGCGTTGGGCATGGCTCTGGAGGCGTATGGGAGCACCGTTGGCAGCCATGGTTTTTCGTATGAAAGCTTTGGTTTTTTGTTGCTAAAAAGCGGGGATAGCTTTTTATTTCCCACAGACGGCGCCACTAATCGTACCTGATGAGAAGGTGGATGCTGGTGCTTCTTTAATGTGGTGGTTGACGGTGGTGAAAATATGTCAGTTGAGTACTAGAACGGCGGAGGGGTGTGTACCTGCAGACAATCTGACGCTCAAGTCAGTAGAGGCTCAAAATGGAGGTGATAAGTGCTAGAAAGTGTTAATTTCATGATATATATATTAAGCACTTTTGGTTACTTGTTTTACAAGTTATCCAAGGAAATTCTATGAAAAAGTGACACGAATTAAAGAAGGAAAATCAAAAAGAGGAGCAAAGGCTAACTCGCCATAGCGAGAACTGCCGCCCGAGCGTATTTGAGGTCCAGAATGCAAGCTTCCAGCTCGCACTCAAGCTCGCCATAGCAAACAAGAAAGCGAAGACCTCGCCATGGCGAAACATTCCTGCCTGGAAAGATAAGGCGGTTTGAATCAACTTGAAGAAGACGTGGCAGAAACCCACTGACAAAGAAAGCTCAGCTCGCCATAGCGAGCAAATCCTTCCTGGCAAGAATGTAAAATTCTGCAGAAGTATAAAAGCTCATTTCCCTCATTTCAGAGATTATCTTATCATTACTTTAGAGAGAGAATAGGGCAAAATTTAATGTACTTCATAGGGCAAGAGTGTTAGAAGGTTGATTCATCAAGAAACTTTGAGAAATCAAGATCTTAGCATGAATCTTCATCATTTCTTTCATGATTGTAATGTTGTCATGACAATCATCAACTAAATCTCCTTAGTTGCAATTAGAGGTACTTGATCAAGCTTAGAATGTAATCTTTTGATCTTTTTAATATAGGATTCTAGCAATTTACATGATATTGAGTTTATTCTTGCATTTCATTATTATGTTTGATTTAATTGTTATTGAAAAATACATTTGAATATATGTTTAGAATATTCATCTATCAAAACAATGATTCTAGACATAGGATTGATGTTTTGATAATCACACAAAGTATCAGAACATAAAGTTTTCAGATCGTTTAATAGATTGAGAAATCATCGATTAAAAGATATGATTGATCTCGCAATATCATTTAGACATGAATGATGTTGTCGAGTGATACGTGATAATATCGGTAAAAAGCTAGAATCCATATATGTGATCATTAGGTTATGTTCGAGGTTTGATCAACGAACTCTAATCCCAACGCTTTTACACTTTAGTAATCTCCGTTTTTATCTTCGCAATTTAGTTCTAGTAGTTTTAAACAAACAACCAATTTAAACCCTAACTTAAAATGATAATTTATGTTGAACGGTTTATGATATCGCACTAGTCCCTGAGGAGACGATATAAAAATACTTACTTTTAATTGATAGAAAAATACTACATCAGGAGGTTTAGAAGTGAAAGAGATTCTACCGTGGAGGTTGCAGGGAGCCTCCTATTTATAGATGTGGGTGAATGCAGGGCCGTTGTAATGGCACACGTGTGTCCGGCAGTTACGAAATCGTAGGAAGTGTAACCGGCAGTGAGATATTCGCGGGAACGTGGGAAAGAAACGTTATAGTTCGTTTGAACTGGTCTCAGTTGCCCCCCCCCCCCCCCCCCCCCCCCCGGAGAATGGGTGCGGTGCGAGTAAACTGTCAAATGTGGCATATGGGCTTGATTTGTTATTGGGCCTAGGTCTCTGACCGGTCCAAAACACCTGCGTTAGTTCAGCACAGAAGATAAAGGGGATTCCAATAATCATAATTTCCACTCAATTTCTAAATGTATGTTTGATTCCACTTTTAAGTGGATTATAATTGATTATGAAGGTATAAAATTGATTCTGACATAATTAGTTGATGTTGAGTAGAATTGATTCTACTTGAAGCTAATATTTGTAGCTTTTGATCATAGAATTGATTTTCACACTCACATTTATAGTTTGACCCACTTTTAATGAAATTATTCAAACACAAATCAAATTTAGTCAAAATCACTTTTAATTGAAATCAATTTTACAAAATCAATTCTGTCAAAAATCAATTTTTGTCCCCCGTACTACCAAACACGCCCAAACACACGCTAAATCAAGCCTTTTTGTTGTTGAATGTTGTTCAAAGTCTAATTGTGAGTGAGTAAAAAAATAAGGGAACAATAATTAAGTCTTTTTTTTTTACACAATAACATTTTTTGTTGTTCAATGTTGTTCAAAGTAAAAACACAATTAATTAATTATATATGCATATTTGAAAGGGACATAAAGAGAGCAACACAAAATGACGAAATAAAAACGTTTCTCATTCTCTTTCCCTCCAACAAAAACAAACAACCCCTTATACCAACTCTTATCTACGTTTCTATTTGTTTTCTTCCTTCTCAACTTTTCTTCCTGTCACTTTTACATTCCATTCCAAAAAAGTTTCATCTTAAAACAACAGAGGAAAGGTACCCTTAAACAAAATATACCAAGATGTTTTTTCCGATGTCAAACTTCAAACATGTATCTATGTTCTTCTTTTTGTTCATGGCTTTCAATTGTTTCTCCATGTTTGGATCCAACGCTCAATCATTACCACAAGATGAAGGTACCGTTCATTTCTTTCTCTCTTTTTTTCTTTGTTTTGATTGTAACAATTTATGTAACTTCCGAAACTGTCATGTTTTTTTTCTTTCTTCAGAATTATGAAACTTTAAACTGTTTTTTTTTTGTTTTATAAAAGTAAAACCAATTTCACAAAGTTCTACTTCTAACCTTTGTCATAATTTGTACTATAATAGATTGACATATATGATCAAATACAGTTTTTTTTTTTCTTTAGGGGAAGTTAAGATTTTTCAGTGGCCATGAAATTATAAGTTTTGTTTGTGTTAAATGAGTGTGTATGTTAAGTGTCTTCATGTCACTTCCAGAATTTGGTTCTTGAACTTTAATTACTTCATCTAACTTGTTTGGATTCTTTGGTACATGAAGTTTTATTGGATACCAATGTAGGCAAAATTATTTATCCATTAAATAATTGAACGATAGATATGTATCCAATAAAATTTCAGATTATCCAAAGTTTTTTTTATGTGTTCATATATGCATTTTGGAGTGTTTTGTCATTCTAAACAAAAAATCAAACCGTACATTAGATGTTGATTTTTATCCTATGATGAGATAGCCACGTCTATAATATACATAGGTGGGCCCAATAGTTTTAACTTTTAAACTAGAAATATATGTAAACATTTATTTTATTGCAGACAGCCTTAATATATCTATGAATTGATCTATCCACATTCAACTCATTCAATTTTTTTTTATCTAAATTCAACTCATTATGGATGAATTATTGATAAGATATTTTAAAATAGGGGACCAAGCTTACTATAATAAGTTGAAAAATAAAAGGTGGGGACCAATTAAATAGGGTACGTGATGGGGGGCAAACCGTGTATTAATAAATAAATAAATGTGCACTGTACTAGTCAAACACTCTGTTCGGTTAAATATTCCCTTTCTATATAGCTTTGGCCCATTGGATTAGCAACATTTATTTATTCCTATTAAGAGTTTATGATGTTACTTATACTGGGATTATTCATGTGCACGATGTTGTTAGAGTTAAACAAATAATTGAATTTAAATGGTTAATAAGTTTCATCAAGAAGGAATTATTTGGAAAAATCTGAATTCAATTTTTAGGTAAAACAATTTTTTATTAGACAGTTTTAACCTTATGGCCGAATTCCAGATCATGAGAATGTTGCTAGAGTTTTCTAATGATTTTTTTTATGACCAAAAAGTGTCTCTAAAGTTTTTTTGCTCCACCTAGATTTGCATCACTATTCAACCAAAAAAAACTTAGATATGTATCACCGTCTGTCTTTTTTTAAACGAACCACTAAATTATTAGGACATTTTGAACATGTTATTTCTAAAAAAAAAAACTAATTATATTTTTTAATTCATATGACGGTCCATATAAGACGAAGGAAATAATAATTTAATAGGATTAAAATGCTGACCAAGATTTGTACCCAAAAAAAATGCTGACCAAGATTTATTCGAGAAGCCTTGAGGATATGAAAGTTGGAAAAAGAAAAGTTCCACACATATACCTTTTGCATGAAAAGTTTTTTTTTTTTTTTGAGGCATGCATGTAAAGTTATATTTCTTCTTTTATATTAGTATAACTTATTGTATTAGATTATATTGTTATATATGTTGCCGCCTTGTATGACTTGGTCACACCAACTATAAAAAATTGGCATAGTTTGGATTGCAATTTGTTAATTTATTAATTCTTTTGAGTTTTGACAATGAAAGCTGCAAAATAATCAAATATCAACTAATTAAAGTTTTTGACAACCAGAATTTGCTAAAACGTGTAAGGATTGTTCAAATATATGATGAATAGGTCAATAACTAAGTCCCTTAAAAAAGATATCTACAACATACCAAGTGGTTAGTCACTTTCACTTTCACTTTTTTGACTCACAAAAACTTTACAGACTTTGAATCAACAACCTTAAAGTTGGGGCATATCCTCTGAACTTGGGGTGAGTAATGACATTCACTTAAAATGGAAAATAGTTTTGGAAGCAATTAAATTCGAATTTTGATTCAAACAATTATTGACCACATTTTACTTCATTTAGACTGAACTTTATATTATTAGAAAAGTGAAAAAAATAATACTGCTAGTGTGTTTGTACATGTGTTAATCTTCATAAATTAGAATTATAAAAAAATTGTTTAATCAAGGGAAAAATATTAAAGCACTTGGTTCTGTGACTGTGAAGAGATCAATGATTTCTGTTGATATTAAGGTCAACTTTATTGTACACAAATGCAATATATAAGTCTTACATCATTTACAAGTTAGTTTTATCATTAGATCAATAAATCTTACAATTATATCAAATGAGATATGATGTGACTTATTGATTTAATAACAAAAAATACACGTGTGCATGATGATGCACGACTATTTTACTTGTACACGTTCGACAAAATATGATATTAATACAAAGATGATACCTAATGTAGGCTAATATTAATTTGATGTATGTTCTGTTCTATGCAGTGAAATTGCTACAAACAATATCAGACAAGGTAAATAACTTGAATTGGAAGGTTACAAACCGTTCCTGCAACAGTGGTGATAAAGGATTTGGTAACGAGATTATTGTAAAGGATCAAATTGTAAGGAATGTCACATGTGATTGCTCTTTCAACTCCAGCACTGTTTGCCATGTGACAATGATGTAAGTTTCTAGAAACCCCTCCCAAAAAAAATTAAATCAGACAATTTTATTGATATTTACTCAAAAAGAGTTTTGAATTTTACAATAAAACTAATGAATTTTTATTGTACACATAAAATATGTGCAATATTTTGAATTAAAAGTGTTACATTTTCTTACATTTATATGCCTATGGTAGCTTGCTCAAGGGTCTAAATATATCTGGAGTTTTTCCAAGTGAATTTGGAAATCTCACTCAACTCAAAATACTGTAAGTGATCATTACATTATTTTCTAATTTACTTTTCCTTTTGAAAAGAATATGCCATTAATTATTATTATTATTTTAAGAAGAATCTTATTGAAAATTTTATTCTAAGCAGTGATCTCACTAGGAATTATCTAAATGGCTCAATTCCAAAGAGTCTTGGACGCCTCTCATCACTAGTAACACTGTAAGCCATGTTACCTTTGTGTATATATTTGTGTTTTCTTTTCATACTTTATGCTATGTATGTATGAGGCATATGGTCTTCAAAAAATTTGTATACAATTTTTCCTAATTAGTTTGTATGCTTTTACATGCACACATTTTTCAGGTCACTTTTGGGAAATAGATTTAGTGGTCAAATTCCCTCAGAAATTGGTGATATTGCCACCTTACAAGAACTGTAAGTGTTTTTGAGAATAATTTGATTTCATATTAATTGACATTGGTAGTAGAATAATTATATCTGTGATCCAATTTTTGTAGGAATGTAGAGGATAATCAACTTGGAGGGAATCTTCCCACAAACCTTGGAAATTTGAAGAACTTGCAGAAATTGTGAGACTTGTTTCTTTTAGTCATTTTCATTTTATATGTATTGGCCTAATCTAAGGTATATCTCGTTGAAAAGGGTACACCGGCGATCCTTTATATTGACTGTCGATTTATTATAAATCAAGGATTTAAATGACATGCACGGTCAGTATCGATGTTTTTTACGCTATCAATCGATTATAATTGTTGGATCATTAAAAATGTTTGACTTTAATTTTACTATCGTAAAAGTCACATATACGATTGATTATGATTGAATATAACAACTTAAAAAGTTTTACAGCGACAATGTATCAAAACTAAATCGATAAATTAGAGTGCATACACACTTTCAATTTAACTTTGCTGTATTAGATACATAAAATATCTATGATTTCACATTCCTAACATTTTTCTGTACGCTGCAGAATGCTTTCTGCAAATAATTTTACGGGGACAATACCAGAAGCATTTGGCAATCTAAAGAATCTCACGAATTTGTGAGTGACATGATATGATACAACTTTTCTCAGTTTCCATTTTATGTATTTGTTAAATTCTGAAATCACTCAATATTCTGCAGTAGGATAGATGGAAGCAGTTTATCTGGGAAGATCCCAAGTTTTATCGGAAACTGGACCAAACTTGAAAGATTGTGAGTCTAAATTTTAGTTCATCCATGAACTTTTACCGTTTGAAGAATTAAATAATGATATACTATGCTTAAGGTGAAGTTTATTATCTGAGTAAACTTTTGTTTTGTAGGGATTTGCAAGGCACGTCCTTGGAAGGTCCGATTCCTCCTGATGTATCTGTCTTGAAAAATTTGAAGGAATTGTGAGTACTTTCTCTATCACGGTTATCAGTATCGTACGCTATTTGAGGCTAGTAGATGAAATAGCAGCTTATAATTTTTCTTTGTCGATTACTTTTACTTAAAAGTGTCATATATTTACCAGTAATGTATCGATGATTCATAAATTTTTCTTTGAATATCGACCATGCTTTCTACTTGTTGCATTTCGTCTGCATTTCACAAAGTTTAGGGAATGCATTGTTCAATATGGGAACATTTTCTTTTTACTGATGAAACATTTATATCTCAGGAGGATATCTGACTTGAAGGGAAACACAATGATGACATTTCCCGATCTGAAGGATTTGAAACGCATGCAAAGACTGTGAGTTGAAACTTGAAACCTTTTCCTCCATGCTGCATATGAAGAATTGTGTTACTCATTTATGATTTATTAACTGGTTTATTGCTGTAACTCAGGGAATTGAGAAATTGCTTAATCACTGGTCCTATTCCAGACTTCATTGGCGAATTGGAAAATTTAAAAACTTTGTAAGTTGGATCGATCGTATTCGTAGATTGCTGACTATTTACGTTTTAAATTTTGTTTATATCTACATGCCTGATAGATTATTATTTTTTTCATCATAACATTACTGGTATACTAGTATCGAAATTTGTGGCTGCGTTTATTTGATGAAATTGCACATATAAAGGGGTCATTCTTTTTTTATCATTGAACTAAAATCCTTACATATAGGAAAACAACTCTCATTATAGTTTCTTTATCATAATAATCATTTTTTTTCTTTCAGAGATTTGAGCTCCAATAAATTGACTGGTCCAATTCCAGGTTCACTTGAGGACTTAGAAGAAATCAATTTTATGTAAGTGAACAATTTACTTTGCTAGCAAGAAAGATTAACCAAAAGGATGTGAACCTTCTTACTTCAAATTTGATCTAAAAATGTTGTTTTTATTAATTCATATTAATGATGGATGCAGGTTTCTGACTAACAACTCTCTGAGTGGAACAATTCCGGGATGGATACTGAGCAACAAACAGAACTTGTCAGAACATTTTCTTGATTCTTTCCCTCTAATTGCATTCTTTATACTCACTTGTTGAAATTTTGGTGTTACAATAGGACACCTAGTAATTTTCTTGTGATTCGTCTCGAGCACTTTTTGAATCTTGAAGTAATTAAAATATATTCTCACTTCATGTTTCAGTGATTTATCTTTCAACAATTTTACCGAGTCTTCTGCATCTGATTGCCAGCTCTTGGATGTGTAAGCATCATCTTATTTTTTTCGCTACGAATTTTACAAGTATTTCGCCTTTTCTCAACATACTACTTTTTTGAGCAGGAACTTAGCTTCCAGCGTCTCTCCTTCATCAAACACTTCGTAAGTTAGCGTGATCGTACTTATGGTCTAGTTTTAGTTCTGTATCATCTTTTGAACCATCTTCTGAATATAACTTCGTATATTCTTGTAGATTATCTTGTTTGAAGGTGGACTTACCTTGTTCGGGAAAACCTCGGTGTGAGTGTTCAGACTTTGTAGATCAATCACATTTTCATAAACTACAATGTTTTATAAATGAAATTGTGATAGCTTTTTTATTAGCCTGTGACGAAAATAACAAAAATTTTCTTAATATTTGTCTGCAGATCATTCACTGTACATAAATTGTGGAGGACCGGCAACTGAGTTTGATGACTATGAATATGAAGCCGACGAACATCTACGTGGAATTTCAAACTTTGTTTCAAGTGGTGATGGAAAATGGGCTTATAGTAGCACCGGAGTATTTCTAGGAAATGAAAAAGCTGATTATGTAGCAAGAAATGTGTTCTCTTTGAATGTTAGCTCTGAATACTACCAAACAGCCCGCATTGCGCCGATATCTCTCAAATACTTTGGATTTTGTATGATGAAGGGAAATTATAAAGTGAAACTTCATTTTGCTGAGATAATGTTTTCTGATGATAAGAAATTCAGCAGCCTTGGAAGGCGCATATTCGATGTATCAGTTCAAGTGAGTAATGAATCAAACATTTTGTTACATCTTTCTTAGGACATTATGTTGCTCATATTCTGCATCTGGTTTCATACAAAACTAAGGTTCTGAATTTCAAAACTATATAATGACAGGGTCATAAATATTTGAAAGATTTTAACATTATGGAAGAAGCTGGTGGAGTTGGCAAGGGAATCACTAGGGATTTTAATGTTGATGTTAATGATAGCACTTTGGAAATCCACTTATCTTGGGCAGGGAAAGGAACTAATGCCATTCCTATGAGAGGTGTATATGGACCTCTTATATCTGCTATCACTGTCACACCAAGTAAGTCGTTTTCATATTTAGTTTGTATACACTGTCGGTGTAAAAAATATTTTACGCATGCATCCAATCATATTCAATCATTGTGTTACTTTGTTATATTAGTTCATAAAATATGTATGTGGTAAAATGTGATTGGGTACATGTGTAAACTTTTCTTACACTGACAGTGTATACCAATTAAAGTCTTCTATTTCATGTGATGTAAACATTTATACTTTGTTGTAGACTTTAAAATTCCTTCAAATGGGTTGTCTGCTGGAGCAATTGCTGGAATTGTGGTTGGATCATTGGCATTTATCATGCTGATACTCTTTGTCCTTTGGAAGATGGGTTACCTTTGTGGAAAAGATCAAACAGACAAAGGTAACATTGAAGTCCTAAATAATCAAAACAGTTACTGCCCTTATGATTTGAATATTTTACAATAAAGATCCAAAATTTTGATAATTTTAAGGGTCAAATATGTTTTTCGTCCCTACAAAATTTGTGGTTTTTAGGATACAAGGAATGAAAATAAATTTGAGATAATTATAAGGACTAAAATAATATGAAACTAAAATTTAAATCAACAGAAAATGTTGACTTGGTTTATATTATATAATTACATTGCTATTATATCTTTCTTTTTATGGTCACTTCTTGTTTCTGAGTAAAATACCTATCTTATTGCAGAGCTCCTAGAATTAAAAACAGGCTATTACAGTTTGAGACAAATTAAAACTGCTACTAATAACTTTGATCCACAAAATAAGATAGGTGAAGGAGGATTTGGGCCAGTTTACAAGGTAAATTTGGATAAACTAGTTGTACATTTTACTTCAGAATTATTTAGTTTTGAAATGTTATCTTCAATTATATATGAAAAATGTGATACTAAAGGCATTGCCTATTCATAGGGTGTACTGTCAGATGGTGCTGTGATTGCTGTTAAACAGCTATCTTCCAAATCAAAGCAAGGGAACCGTGAATTCGTTAACGAAATAGGCATGATATCTGCTTTGCAGCATCCAAATCTTGTGAAGCTTTACGGATGTTGCATTGAAGGAAACCAATTGTTGCTTGTATATGAATACATGGAGAACAATAGTCTCGCTCGCGCTCTTTTCGGTAAATGCTTCTTGTAACAAGTTTTAGCCGTGTCTGAATGTTACTGATAAGTTAAAATCTAACTTTGAAAGAAAAATTTTCTTCTAGGTAAACCAGAACAAAGGTTGAACTTGGACTGGCGTACGAGAATGAAGATCTGTGTCGGGATAGCAAGGGGTTTAGCTTACCTTCATGAGGAATCAAGGTTGAAAATAGTACATAGAGATATTAAAGCAACCAATGTGCTACTCGATAAGAATCTGAATGCAAAGATCTCTGATTTCGGTTTAGCCAAGCTTGATGAAGAAGAAAATACCCATATCAGCACACGAATAGCTGGGACAATGTTAGTATTATGCCACAATATTTAAAAGTTTTAAATTATAGACTTTGTCCATCATTAGTTGGCATGCACTCATGGTTTTATATTGCGGTGGCATTGGCTGAATTTGTTCGCAATGTAAAGGTTTTGAATGTTCTCGCGAACAAGTTGTGACTACAATTGCAGCTCCATCGACTGCATTTGTTTGCAATTTCAAAGATTGCAAATCAGCTACAATTTATAAACATGCTTGCAACGTAAATCACAATTGTGTATTTCTTGCAGCTATAATCATATACATAGTTCTAACGTAGAAAATGTTTCACTTTGTTTTTTTTAAATCATCGACACAAAGGGTACTAATTTACTAAGCGTTCTCTTATCAGAGGTTACATGGCTCCTGAGTATGCTATGCGGGGTTATTTGACCGACAAAGCAGATGTCTATAGCTTTGGGGTTGTTGCTTTAGAGATTGTAAGTGGAATGAGCAACACAAATTATCGGCCAAAAGAGGAGTTTGTTTATCTTCTGGATTGGGTAAGTTACACTTTTGTGTGGCCTTTAGAGACTGTTTATCGTTTCTTCGTTCTAAATATTCTTGGCGTTTTCATTTATATCCGAATCTTCATTCTATTTATCTCCAAAAACAATAAAGCATTTCAAAATCAAATATAATAAGTTAAGAATTAAAGTTTATTATATACATTAAACAAAAGGTGACATTAATAAGTCTGGTTTTTTCATTGTGATTTCCTTTGTTTTATAATTATGGTATGGTTAAATTTCTAATACTGTATTTTGCATGTCATTAAAAAGGCCTATGTTCTCCAAGAACAAGGAAACCTTCTGGAATTGGTGGACCCAAGTCTTGGTTCAAAATACTCCTCAGAAGAGGCCATGAGAATGCTGCAATTGGCACTCCTTTGCACCAATCCATCTCCAACTCTTAGACCACCAATGTCATCTGTAGTAAGCATGCTTGAAGGAAATACTCCGATTCAAGCGCCGATAATCAAACGCAGCGATAGTACAGCTGGCGCAAGATTTAAAGCTTTTGAGCTTCTATCACAAGATAGCCAAACTAATGTTTCTTCAACATTCTTACAAGATAGTAGAGAGCTAAGAGGCAAATCAATGGATGGACCATGGGCTGATTCTTCCATATCTTATCCAAGTAAAGATGAGTATTCTTCAACTGATAAGCTTATTTGAGTCTTGACTGATGTGTGGTTTGTAAGTTAGAGAGAGATCAATTCACATTAATACAAATTCTTTTGTAAAGTATATATGGACAGCAACAATATTATAGAGTGAAAGCTTGTTTGCAAAAATGTAGTGTTTGAAATCAAGCATGTGGTTTTGAAACGTGTGGAAGATTTTCATTGCTTTCTTCCTGTATATTTTAAGGAATTTCAGGTGTTGAACATAGTTAGTTATTCACAATTTCTACTATGTGGATTTCTTAGGAATTGAATGATGTTAGTATGTTATGTTATCCATGCTGATTTAACAAGGAAGGTTTAATTATTGGGAGATTTTTTGTGTTAACCCTTCGGTTCTCAGAGGAAAGGAGGATGAGAATGAGTTTATATAGTCCTAATGCATATTTAAAATCACGGTGACACCATGATTTTGTTAAGTTCTAAACTGTAGGTTTTGCAAAAAACCACATTGGAACATTGTGATTCTGAAGAACACGAAGCTTATCCAAACATGCTCCTAGAAGTCTATAAACATGATTTGGTTAAAACAGACAATGAAATATTTGTAATATAGTTAACATGAAATGTATTCTCTATCTTGGCACATTCCTGATCTTTAAAATGCTCTCTCTCCGCGCATTCCTATATCCTTTGCAGTTCTTGTTTTACCAACTCTCTACAAACTTTTGCCCGCATTCCTATATCCTTTGCAGTTCTTATTTTTGCTTCCTTCTCTCGGCGCAAGGATTCCTTCATATCTCTCGGCGCAAGGATTCCTCCATATTTTTGAATCCAATCCTCAAGAACTTTAATTCCTGATTCAATATGATGCAATTTTCCTCTGCACTTCCAGCCCGACTTTCATCTTTAAAAACCTTTGACTGATGATCCTTTATCACATTTTGCGTATCTCTTATTCTGGAATATAACATACTTTGTTTCTCCTTACTAGCTTCAACAGATGCTTCTGAATTCTGCTATTGTAGATTAATTTCTTTTAGCTGCTTCAGTTCAGCAATACGATTTCTCATATTCCTTACCTCAGAACACACAACATAATAAAGATTCTGATATTCAATAGAAGTGGACTTTACATTCAATAGCTGAATTTTAGAATCTTTCAGCTACTTCTCAAGAAAATACACCTTATCTCTTAATTCACCGGTACTGCTTTCAGTTGTGTTCATAATAATATCCGTAGTTTTTTATTGTTCTACAAAAGATCACCCAATCACATACATATAATTCACACTTCATCATTTCACCAAAATAAACATCATCATTTAAAATCATCAAATGTACAAGTATAACAAAACATCATCAAGTACATAATTTACCAAGTTCACCAATGCTCATAAACATTCATGCACATAATCAACTAAATCACATAATTCATCATTCACAACATCCACCAAACACATAAGCAATTATGACTCGTGACAAATTATGTAATGCACCTGGACACGACACCTATATGCATGCGGTACCGACACCAACAACGTCTAGGCCGTCACCCCGTGATGCCAACAACACATCACACCAACAACGTCTACGCCGTCACTCCATGATGCCAACAACACATCATAATCACCTTAACTAGATATAAATATCCCACAACTTATGAATGAATGAACATATGACACACTATGCACATGTTCACAACAACAACTCACCATCATTGGATATAATATCATATATCACCTTCATTTTGCATACATGCATTCACCAACAATATCACCATCAAAATTAGCATATATGAATTCACCACCAACAATGAACATTTAACATGTTCAACAAACAACATAACATAAACATGTTTATCACCAATCATTCATCAAATGATCATCACCAAAAACAAACACCTTTCATATATGCAAGCACCACAATTATCATCATCAAATTGCATATAAGAATTCAACAACATAATTCGATACATGCAATCACCACATCCAATTATCAACATTAAGCATGTATAAATTCACAATCAACAATCGACATTTAGCATGTATCATTCACACCAACAACATGATTATCATGTCACAACTCATGAACATAAACAAAGACATAAACACCGTCATTAAGTTCAACATCATTAACATGATTCATCAAAGTTAACGTTTTTCAAGGAAAATCATCATTCAAGACATTCAACCAAAACCAAACAAACATAATCAAATGCCTCAAAAAAACACATGCACTACTCACATATGTTCATAGTAGTTTAGGCAAATGAGTATCATAGATCAATTCTGAGAATCACATGATTACAACAAGTTCGTATCATTTTATCACTTTCCAAGTTATCCGACAAAACAAAACAAACACGTTTGAAAGCCTCAACTAAGCATATACACGAATCACATATGAGTGCATTGGTGTATACATCAACATCTCATAGGCCAATTCACTTTACTTTCAAAGTTTGCAAAGTTCGTATCGTTTCTCTCATATTGCAAAGTCAATTCATTTTCAAAACCAAAACCAAGTTAGATCCATCATATCATAGGTTAAATACTCTTAAACACCTTAGTTGAACTCATAATTCTCAAGTTTTGACGTTTGGAAACAAACCATAAGTTTTGGGTTGACTTAAAAATAGTTATGTTGAATTCTCACAAAATTTTACCAAGACCTACTTGGAGCATTTTCAACATAACGCAATATCTAAAAATCATTTTAAAGTCAAACCAAAGCCATTGGAAAGCTAACACAGAGCAAGAACGCGAAATAAGGAATGTTGTCACTGTGCAACTCGCCAGCAGAGCGCCACGGGCTCGCCTCGTGAGTTGCACCAGACCAGGGGCAGAGCCAGGATTTAAACATCGAGGGGACCAAGTTTAAAAGGTAAAAATAAATTCACAACCATGGGGGACCACTGTTCTACATTATACAATATTGATTATATCCTACATGAATATTACTAGTATAAAAAAAAATTGCAAAACGTGGGGAGGACCACGGCCACCCTTGGCCCCCATGGTCCCTCCGCCCCTGAACCAGACAACAACTCAAAATTCTGGTTTTCCTCTCGGGAAAACAATCCTTTTTCAAACCAAAACCCCATTTTGGATCCCCCAAACACCGAAATTCGTCCCCAAAGTTTGTCTAAACGTTTATGTACTTAAAAAGACAATCAAAACCATATCAAACTTGAAATCAAAACATCATTCCAACACAAATCAACAATTCACCCATTTTTCATAAAACTCTCAAGAACAACTCAAACTCCATAGTTATGAATACCCATGGAATGAATCATCAACAACAACATCTCATAACAACCACAACATCAATTAACCATGAATTCATCAACAATCCAACAACTACAATATCATACTTCACCAATTTTGGGCAAAACACAAAGTATACATGTATATATAGCTTGAGCATGTAATTTCATCATCAACAACTTAATTATCATCAAATTCAAATACACAACACTACATCAAAATATGAGCACGAATTTCACCAATTAAATTCACAACAATCACTTCTCACAACTAAGCACTTATATGTTTAAGTAGAAAAAAGATTATACAAAAGATTATGAGAGAATACTAGCCCCCTTACCTCAATTGATTCACAAAACTAGCTAATGCTTCACTTCAACTCCAATCCCTCGAACCTCTACCCTCTTCCTTCTCTCCAAGTTCTTCTCTCTTCAAAATCATATTCTTCTCTTCTAGCTCTTTCTCTCTCTACCTCTCTCAAAGTGTTGTGAAAATGAACAAATGATTCTAGTGACCTAATTTTCCTCAATGACTAAGGTTTAAATAGGCTCCTCACTATTGGGCTTAACCATTTATGTCTTAATGGGCTCAAAACACTCATTAAGCAATTCACAAAGTTTCTACCCTCTTAACGGATAAAAATAACGAATAGTTACCGGCTCTTAACTAATTACCCCACTTACTAGTAACTTAGTAAAAATAACTATTCCTACTCAAAACACTACTAAAATAATCCTCACAGTGGAATTGCTAATTTACCCTTGCTCACACAATGACCAAAATACCCATAAGTTCAAAATGACTAAAATACCCTCCGTAAGCCAAAATCCACTAATCCCGGAATAAAGTACACACAGAGACAAATAATCATAAACAAGCACATATAAAAACACATAATAAATATAAAATAAATCTAAAGAAAATCGGGTTGTTATAGTAGGTGTTAGTATTTCTGATTTTTGGTTGAAATGAGGCGGCATCTGTCTTATGTTGTAAAGTGGGGAAGGTGCCTTTTGTGTATCTGGGTCTCTCTATAAGTGGTGATCCAAGACGTCTGATTTTTTGAGAACTGCTTCTGCGTAGCATCAAGTCTAGACTGTCGGGTTTGAAAAGTCGGTTTTTTTCGTTTTGGTGGTCGTTTAATTCTTCTAAAGTCTGTCCTGACTTCTCTGCCTGTTTATGCTCTTTCTTTCTTCAAGGCTCCGTCAGGTATAATCTCTTCCATTGAATCTCATTTGTTTTGGAGAGATAATGATTGACATGATTTGAGCAAGCTTGTCTGCTATAATTTTTGAAATGATTTTGAATTTGAAATTAGCCATAACTATATGTCTGTATTGATCAATTGAAAGAGCATTTGTAATTTTTAGAAGCAAGGCAATAATGTTTGAGTTGTTTAGGATTTTAAAAAAAATCATTTTATCAAAAAAAATATATTTTGACCCTAAAATGAAAAGTATAATCAAGGAGACAACCCATAAGTTTATTTTCCGTATTTTCCTTTTCAATAAGCTAAGCTGAGATTTCCTTTCTGAACAATTTCCTTCTTTTATTTTTGTAATCCTCATTATTATTTTTAATTTTATTTCTTTGCATTACATATATAACCTTTTAATTGTTTTAGTCTTAGAGAGTTATTCCAGAACACTTACATCGGAGACTAGTTTACCCTTACATTCAAGAGCACGATAACTTTTGGGGCTTGTTAATGAAGATACTAATATTAATCACCATCTCTTTTCTGTATAGCATAATCAATGAGATTTTGAGCTAAATATTTCCAACCCATTCTTCTACTACAATCCTTTCTATCATGAGTGTTCTATATGAATGTTATTTTTGCTTGAATTTGCAGTCGTTCTTTACGGACAATCGGTCATGTTATACTACACACGAGGCAAACAAAAAAATTGTTGGTACCTTGAGCCTTTCATGCCACCAACAATAATTTATTTTGTTGTTACTAAGAGACAAATCATGTCATAGTTCTGAACCTTGGGAGTTAGATATAATTTTTACAACTTGGTACGGTTTGAAACTATGTTTGGAGATAAATAGCTCTACTTCGTGCTCATCTTGTGGCGGGGTACTTAGAACAAATTTATCAAAATGAAAAAATGTAGATTGCCCTGGGTCTACACAAAAAAAAAGTAAAAAAAAAAATCAAGAGCCAAAAACATCAAAAAAATTTGGTATCTTAAAAAAAAGGTGTTTATTTCTATTAAAAAAGTAAAAAGATAAATAGTTCTACTTAGTGCTCATCTTGTTTGATTTAAGGAAGAAGCGTTGGCAGTAGTTCAATGTTTAGTAGGAATCCTTAGCTTGATAATCTAACTCCAAGTTCTTTTGTTAACTAACTTTCCCAAAAATATCCCACCTTAACCTAAGCCACGTTACCACCCTGAAAGACGTCAGGCGTGTATATAATCTGATCTTGACTATCTGTTTAGAATTGTCTCAAATAGTTTTAATTATTCTTTTAATACCTTGTTATCATCGAAACTACAAAGACTTTGTACAAACCCATTTTGTTTCAACAAAGGGTAATTTTGGCATATTAGATTAATTAATTATGTCAATGTAATTAAATTTATAATATTCCACCTCCCCTCTAAAAGAACTCCAATTTAGGGTGAGAGTGGGGAGCAAAGTGGTGTTAGTAGGAATTCTGCTTCTCTCCCCTTTTAAAAATTGAACCAAATACAACGATCGCACTTTTACAAGGAAGCCTTGTTAAAAGAGGATCTATAACATTGCTTTTACGCTTCAAAAAGCATTGTCTAAAAGCGTGTAGGAATACACACGACTTAAAAAGCGTTGTCTAATAGAAAGAGAAAAAAAAGTTGTCTAAAGTCATTTTTGTGTAGTATTTTTCTTTCTCTGTTTTTGAGAGAGAGATGATAAATAAATAATTTTAAATAGATGCTTGGATAATGCATGTGAAAATAAAAACGGAAATCAATGTATTTATTTTTAACTTGTACATTAACTTGTACAAAGACTTAGACATGCTATATTCCGCAGCAACAGAGCTTTCCATTGTAGTTGGCCCTAGGGATACCCTTATCATCACAACTCTTTTTACAAGCTAGAAAATTATTTGGACAGAACTTGCTCAGTTCACAGTCCTGCAACGGAGGATGATCGAAAGAAGAAGTTCTTGTTGATTCAAATATTTTTTAAGATGTTATTATCAATTTAAAAGAAAGAAAACAGAAGATTTGGGATGTCTTCTGGAAATCTCAATTTGAAAATCTTGAAACCAAATAATGTTCTCGTAAATTCAAATTTGTTTTGTAAAAAAAGGGACAAAAACTACGTTTTCAATCAAAAGTGATTTCTCTATATATTAAAGTTTTAATAAACCCTAAACCTTATACATTATAAGTTACTTTACAAAATTTCTTCAAAAAAACGTTATTTTATAATAACAAAATAATATGAAAATTTCTCTCAAAAAAAAATAAATATGAAAATTAAAATAATTTGAAAGATTCGTATAATTGATACCTGGAGTCACCATAGAAGCGATGCATATAATTGTAATGAAGAAAAACATGTGGTTGATTCGTGCAGCCATGTTTTCTTTGATGATCAACAAACAATTAGGGGCTATTTATTGAGAGAAGTAGGAATGTTACTAGCTATTTATTGAGTGAGACACACACACATTGCATTAATTTTGGTCAAAAATTGATAATTCATTGTTATTGCATTCTAGTTTTACATAAAATATATTTAATATACTATAACTTTATTTTAGATAAAAACGAAAATACTATAACTTTATTTTAGAAGTTATCAATTAATTCGAGCAATTTAGTGAAAGTGGTCAAAACTAATAAAATATTTTAAGAATGTGTTAAAATTGACATATTTTTTCAATTTTAAAATAAATTAAATTTAATAAATTTAGTCAAACCCTCATTTAGAGGTTTATAAATTATGTTGGAAAACTTGTACTTTTTGTTTACAAAGAAAACCTTTTAATTTTATATATTTTCTTTTTGTGGTATCCAGGATTCGAACCCCAAACCTTGCATATATTATGCATTGTCCTTATCAATTGAACTAAGCTCACGGGAACTTTTAATTGTATGTATGTATGTATGTATGTATGTATGTATGTATGTATGTATGTATGTATGTATGTATGTATGTATGTATGTATGTATGTATGTATGATGTATGTATGTATGTATGTATGTATGTATGTATGTATGTACGTATGTACGTATGTACGTATGACATGATTTTTTCTTACTTCGTTAATTTGTATAACATAATGAACCGTCGATGCTCTCTTAAAAAACATAGATATCCCCCCGAAGGACCAATCTCACACTGTCATCACTTCACTTTGTCCCAAGACTTGTGCTTGGGGGGCTGTGAACCGTCATAATATTCCTAAAAGCCTAAAAGACCTTCAAAGGGCCTTTCAAACCCTTCCAAAGGCCTTAACACCCTTCAAAAGGGTTCTAAGACCCAAAAGGCGTGCCCTTTGCAGGGCACCACCTTTACTCACTTCTCGAAACCTCTAGAAAGTGCCTAAATACCCAAAAGCGCCCTCGTTGCTTGCTATCCAAGTAACCACAAATCAGGCCCATGGAAGGGTATAAATACCACCCTTAATATCATTCTCAAGACATTCAATAATCATTCTAAACCCTAGAATACGATACTTAACCCTTAGTATTCCTTATCGTGCTTTTAGCAAATACACATAAATTATTTAGATAATCCTTAAGCTCTTTAAATAACATAAAATAAAAATAAATACAGATTTTTTTTTCTATTTTGTCATTAAATAATTCATGAGTTAATTGAGAGATAAATATAAGAACATTAAAAATATTATACTATTTTTTTAAAAAATAATATGGGGAAGAGGAAAATATTAGGTAAAGTGACACTAATAATGATCATCTTAGAATTGTCATCGAGGGGATTTAAATTTTTTTTAAAAAAAGGCAAAAGAATGATGCAGGGAGCATCATTCAAAATTTATTGAAAATAGAAAGAAAAAAAGTACAAAAAAGAAATGGGGGACTATGCCAAAACCTTTTTAGAAATTTGCAAACCTATAATTAGGTAAACTCATCTTATTCCTAATGTACCCCCCATGAAAAAGTTAGGATATCATTTAACCAAACAAAAGTGTTCAAAGGTGAGTTGAGACCTATGTTAGCCAAACCATCAGCACAAGCATTTCCGTCTCTATAGACATGTAAAATGTGAAGTGTATGCTTCTAACAAAAGCCAGACAATTTTGTCATCTGTTTTTTAAAACCCAAGTAACCTTAGCAGATGACTTAAGAGCCATGAAAACCAACTGAAAATCTGTCTCCAACCATAAATAGTTATAACCCTAGACGTGCCAATTTGTTTTTAGAAAGATGCACAAACAGGATTCCCCTAGACGTGCCAATTTGTTTACCAGTGTTTTTGGTAACAAGAAGACTAGTTTTTAAAAGTTGCTTGCATGATCAAACTAGAAATCCTAGGACATGTTGAGCAATCTTATTTCCAAAACACTTTAAATGTTCATCATATTCATGAGTTTTTTTTGTTAAAAATATGAATAAATTTTTTTAGGATGAAGATAATTGTCTTTCGACAGAAACCAACAAGGATGTTTAAGATTAAAATAGTAAAAGACTTAAAATTTAAAATCAAAGAAACTTAAAAGAAAAGTAATTGCGTTATATTTAAGTAAATTGTACGTTCAACAAATCATGTGACATACATTTTGTTTCTCATTTCTCTCTACGCTTGGGTACTTTGAGTGTATAGAACTTTTGCTAATGATTTGTGACCCTCTTTTCCTATGAAAAACTACTATATATACATTAGAAAAATAACTAACACACCAACAGTCTAAAACTAAATCCTTTCAACAACTTTGGCCTGTTTCCTACATGTCTGGACCTTTAATCTAGTCTCTTCAGAGAGAATTTGTACTTAAGAGAATTTTGTAGTCTTAATAACCATTTTGCCTGTCAAAATATACACTTAAAAATACAGGCTAACAACATATGTACCTGCAACAAGTCTAAAATCCAACAGTTCATGTCTAGTTTATTGTCGTAAATACTTCTAATTGTTCATAGTCTCACATGTACAACTTCAACATTCAAGGGTTAAATTTTCTGCAATTTACTTCTCTACTAACATACTCAAAATATCATACTCATTCTTGATTTTAATTCTCCATCATTACTACCAAATTCATCTAATTCTAGCTACAGCCCCTAGGGTTCATCTCTTACTAATTCCCATCCCAAAATCATAACTTAAAACGGAATTTACTCTTGCTATTGATGGAGAAAGTGAGAAAGAGGAAAGATTTGACTCAAAATTGTGAAACCCTTGATTTGTTCAACTACTAATCAACTATTTTTCTTACAAAGTAAATCTAAGGAGTAAGATATAAAGATTAATTCATAAATAATTCTTGGGATGTTACATGAACAAAATAAATCTAAGGAGTAGGATAACTTATTTAATTGCCATCTTTCCAAAAACTAACAAACACATCCCCCATATTATATATTAACTTCATCATAATATTTTTTTATCCAGCTTTGGATTATCTCAACCTCTGTATTCCTTTGATGAACTAACCATGCTGGATCACTTTCGGTTGCCGGCACAAGATCCTGGCAATGAGTTCCTGAAAAATCAACATTTGTAAAACATTATAGAACCATTTGATTAATTGGTTTACAATTTTTTATAAAATGATAAAAAAATTAGCAACGTACTTTTACTACTACAATGTATTCTCTATATACTTATATTAGAATGTGCATGATATAATATAATTAGACAACGATATTGTATGTATTCACACACAATACAAGACATACATATTTTAAAAAAAAGTAAGATATACATACCATTGACTGTAGGCAGGGCAACAAGACTATCCGATATATTGTTGAGAACCCTAAGTATATAATAAAAGCCAAAGGAAGCTTATTTTAAAACATTGTTCTAAAATAATTAAGATGAATTTAAATTTTACATTTTGCATGTTTTCTTTCAACAAAAAAAATAAAAAGATGTTGCATGTTTACCCGCCACTACTATATGGATCTCTTAGACCATTTGAGAAAATGATGTTGCTCCCAAACCTCTTAAGAACCAATTTAATATCCTGCCATTAGTCACAACGATGCAATTAATTTTCTATTGTTATTATAATACTATTAATATTGAAACCTAAATATTATAGAAGTACGTACTTGACCTCCGTAGTAAGAGGTGATCCAGTGAGGGCGAGGTTGGACACCAAAATCTTTCTTACACTGTTCAGCATAACTCGTGAAATTGAAAGGTTGAGGTTGAAACAAGGCAGAATTTCCTATGCCAATAGGCATCACAATTTCAGTGCACGTCTGAATGTATAAAATAATTCATAATTTTTTTAGAACAATGAAATATGTGCACCAATTAATATAAAAAAAACTCCAATAATTATTTACTTGATCTTATATAATTACTCAAATTTCAATGTGACTACCTGCCATCTCCAACCATCAAATGGCTTTGCACCAGTATATTTATCTGGATTAACATTGCATTTTTTGTTTCCATAGCCAGCAACCATACCTCCATATATCCTACTGAGGATATCATCTCCATAGGTAGCTCCATCAATGGCCTTACAAATAGTCGTAATTGGGGGATCGTTGTATAGTGCCGCCTTTTGATACATGTTCCCCAAATAGTTTTTCAACTCATAAGGCTGTTCCAAGGGACTGCAAGAGGTGGCAATTTGAACAAGTTTAAGTCAGAACTTGATCCTATTGTTCAAACAAAAAAAAAGAAGGAAATATATGGAAACAGTGTTTACTAGCAAGTGTTGAATTTCTTGCTTAGAAAGGAAAGACCATTTGGCTTAGATGCTACTTCATCAATTTGAAACCAAGAATTTCGTATAGATTCGTAGCATGTCAAACTGGTTTCCTGCATACCAATTAATTAAATTACCATCCATTAATATTTGATAAATCAAAAATAAATATATATTAATCAACAAACATAAAAGATAAAAAAATAACTATGTTGATTTACCTGGAAATCCCTTGTAATAACATCATGGTAAGCACTTGCTGGTGTGATGTTATCAAAGTAGAGCAGTGGAGCTGATGAAGCCAGGGCGCCGATGGCAACGTGGGGATACTTAAGCCGAAACCATGCAGCAAGCACTGCATAATTAACAAAAACATGTTACATTAATTAAGATGGCACTACATAATTAGGTCATATGATCAACAAAATAAGACTTTGTTTTTGTATGATTATGTTTTTCTAGAGTGGTATAGTACTAATACATACCTAGTCTTGACAAAAGATATCTTTTTTAGTATATGTATTAAGAATAATCTTGAAAAAAAATATAGTTTGCGACAGCGATTTCAGCTATCATCAATGTAATTATTAGCAGATTATTGAGGTCACCGAAAAATACACCATATAGTTTTACTTGGTGCACGTTACTACGAGAAATTTTCCCATTCAATTAAACAGAGATTGTTTGTTTAAGCTTAGAAGTAATTATATGCAACTAATATTCTGAAACTTTTATATAAAGCAGAAACTTTCTTTGGTATGCTTAAAATTATAAAAGGTATGTTTTAAAAGGTTTCAAGGAGTATTGTAATTACAAGTTTAAAATTTTAAAAATATAATTTAAACATAACAGGAGTAAGTAGAAAAAATCGAAAAAGCAGAAAAGCGATGGTAAAAAAGTGAAGAAAAACATAAACATAATTTAAAAAACTAACTTCCAGCGTATGATCCCCCAACCACAATCACCGGGGACTTTCGTGCGTGTAGTGCATCCTTCAAATATAGCAGAACTTCTGCGTAATCAGCAAGGGCTTGTGCTGAGTTTAAATAGCCGTAAGATGTGTTAAAGGGCACTGACTTCCCGTAGTATCGGTGCTAACAAGAAAATTAAAAGTTTTATCAGAATCGTAAAACTAATTTGATTTAGATCAATGAGTGTCCAAAGAAATAGTTTTCTATTTAGTACCTCAATGTACACCAGTAGAGCTTTAAAAGAAGTGGCATTATCCGTCATAAAACCAATCAAACCAAGCGAATCAACAATGTCTCCTTCTCCACCCAAATAAGCAAATATTGGAGCACTAGAATTAGCACCACCCCAAAACTTGAAATTTACAAAATATCTCTGTTTAAAGGTTTTGTAGCTTTCTGATAGATAGTTGAAGTGGTCTAAAGTCTGTTCATAGAAATATGTATGCATGTCTTCATTTAAATTGAAGGTTTTAGTGTTTTGGTACTTAGTAGTTTTCCATTCTGAAAATGGACTCAACCGTGGAAGTGTCAGGGAGTTGGCGGTGCTAACAGAGAAACATAGGAAGAAAATGAAGAGAAGATGAAAAGAGATAAATTTATTCATTGCTGGTGGGGTGAGGTGAAGGAGTGTGAAGGTATAAGAGAAACAATAACACTAATTATAAGGGTGGGCTGAAGGAGTATATAAAGCAGCGCATGTGTTTCTTACTTCTTTAAAAGGTATATGAAACAATAAATTTAATTATAGGGTAAGAGATTATATAAGGAACAATAATTAGGAAAAAAGGAAAAGAGTAAATCAGGAGGGAAAAGGAAAGAAATGGAGGATTCCTCCTGATTAGGAAAAAGTTATGTGAAGGAGGGGTAATTTGGTACAAACTAGTGGATTAGAATGACAATTACTAGGCTAATATACCAACTAGTGTCCTATTTTAGTGTTTAGACTAAATTTATTATGATTTATGAATATTCTTTACCAGTTTACAACTTGAGTACAGTTGTATTGTGAGTGTCACAGAAATTGGTGGTAACCTGCACTAGTACACATGATTAACCAGTTAGAAAGTTATAATTATGAAATCATGATTTTCTCTCAACTTTTATATATTGAAAACATTCCAGGTTAAAGGTTTGAAAACCGATGTCTTAACGAAGAAATGGAAGAGTTTGAAGCAAAGGTTGAAATTATGGGTGCAAGAGATTGGTTTGGTTTTTAAGAAAACATAAATTCAAACAAATAAAAAATAATTGATTTGATTTGGTTTAGTTAGGTTTTTGCAATCTTTTCTCGCAAAATCCAAACCAATAAAAATGAGGCATTGATTAATTAGTTTGGTTCAATCGGGTTGACATGTTTAAAAATTTAAGAAACATGATCCAAAAAGTCTAAGAAAATTAACTTTTAAGAAACTTTTATACTATTAAAACAAGTATATAAACTGCAATGATAAAAATTGTATATAATGATTAGAAAATAGATGAAAACAACATATTTTTTAAGATAGTGTAAAATCAAAGAATAATAACGTAATAGCTTGGTTTGGGTTTCAAGTGAACGATTTCGAATGACATGAAACTGATACTTGGACCAATAGAGGTTGGATTTGATTGGTTTGGATCCTAATATGAGAAAAATGAACCAATTATATTGGTTTGTATTGTGAAACCAAACCAATCACTCGATGATAAAAGTCCCGACCAAATACACTACAACATAATTGACATCTAGTAACAATTGAAAACTGTTACTAAATCAAGAAAAATGTTACTGATTAAAATTAGTAACATTTGTACAATTGTTAGGTAAAGCCCATGTTACTAAAGCACTTTAGTTACATTTTATAGCATTATCTGTAACATTCAAAAAGTGTTGCAAAATGTTACATTATTGTAACACTTTTTGTATCACCAGTAACACTAGAAAAATGTTACATTTATAATTTTTGAAAAGTTGTAAAAGTGTCGCAAAATTGTCCAGGCTAAAATATTGTGAATCTACCAAAAAAATGTTACTAATTGAAATTGATTACAAAAAAGTGGATTATCTATGGGAGTTTTTGTACTCAATCCACCACATTGAATCTAGAAATTACATAAGTGTTTTTACATGAACCAAGCAAATCAAAATACTACGTTTTGATCAAAATTTAGATCAACGATTTTGGATAATACTACAATGAAATAAGATATCCTAACTAAACCTAGTAATAATCACTTTTTCCACTAAATTTAAAATAAATAAAAAATTAGCCATGAGGGGATCTAAGCAAGCTAATGCAACAAAAATCTTCTTGGCTTGCAACACCATCTTGAGACTAGGGTTACACCATCTAACAATCTCTTTGACACACTCCAATAAGAATTTGCCACATCGCCCACTCTTATTGATCCTTTAACCTATTAACAGGTTGTTCTGGTTGCTAAAAACAATATTTTCTCTGCATCTCTCTACCCTCCCACCTCCCTGACCTTCTTTCCATTGCCAAAGGACCTCGTAGTGACCATATGGTTGTGATAGTCTGTCATCATCATCATACCATTCTCAATTCCAAAACCATCCAATTGTTATAATTCACTTTCGTTCTCAATTTCAATTTCTAACAACCACCCCTCTTCTCAATTTCATGAAAGAAAGATGGGTGGCGCTGAATCTGGTGATGAGGGTGGAAGCAGGTAAGGTAACTGGAGTCATGGCTCATGGGTATTAAATTGGGAATGATGAGATTTTTCCAGCCTAAAGAATAAGTGCTTCGTCTTCCTATAGTTACAACACCGTTCACCACTGACATGGGTTTTCAAGGTCGTGTACACGGCGGAAGCAAAAAACAGTGGGTACGGCGGAAGCAAAAAATAGTGTTTTTTTTTAAGTGTAGCAACTTGAAGAACCGGTAGTTGGTTAATGAAATAAAAAGAGTGGGTGATGTGGCAAATTTTTATTGGAGTGTGTCAAAAGAGTGAGTTAGATGGTGTGTCCCTAACATTTCTCCACCATCTTTCATAGCTTCTCCGGAAACAACAAAAGTCTTCTAGCTGCAAGTATTTAGAAGGAATGTAAGAACAAAAACAAAATAAAAGTAAATTTGAGGTGTAAATGATTGAACCAAAACCAACAATCACTGATGATTAATTCATGTAGTTAACAATGTAGGCTAAGATAACATTTCAATTTCAATGTTTAATATTGATTCATATACATTGAGAAAACCCAAGATAGGCACATATAAACTAGAAACCAAAAAATTTCTACAAGCATCACTAGTTTTAGCTTAAAAATAAAATGAAGAAGCTAGAACTCAAAATGCCAATTGGATATTCTGAAACACATCTTGATACAATGGAAGTGTTCCTGATGTGTTGTGTGTTCTTTTTAACATAAAATTTCAAAATTACTTCAAATGTATTTTAGTTTAGCTTCACATTCCGCTAAAAGTTTGGTTGAAGCATTTTATCGAACAGAAAACATGCAATGTATCATGAGGCACAAGAAAAGTAAAATCAAAACGAAACAAATACAATACAAAAAATCACTTCAACTCAACCTTTTTTTTCAACATGAAAAGCCAAGGTGAAAGAAAGAAAGCAAGGCATTTGAACAGCGAGTTTACCTTTGACAATGTGAGAGAATCCACGACGGTGAAGGATTGAGTCCGGCGGTGATGAGAGAACCACGACGATGGAGCTTGATGGTGTGAGAATGGTGAATGTGAGAGGAACTGTTTTTGGTTCTATGTGTAATTGGTGAAAATGTATGACACGTTTGGATATGTGAGAATAATGAATTATATAAAATGAAATAAATTGAAAAAGTGTGACACTTTTGGACTATTGTTTTTTTAATCAAATTTTCTGTTGCGTATTGTTGCTTACTAGACCTAAGACTTTTTCTCAAATGTTACTGTATCAGTGTATAGTGTAACAATTTTTCATGTGTTACAATGGCACTGTTAGTAAATGGTAGTATTGTAGTAGTGATAGGAAAATTTCATCAAGGACTGTTGGGATATTTTAAAGTAAATTTGAGTGAGTTTTGTGTGATAAAAGTCGAGGCCTAAATGCAATGCTTCCAAAAATAGGAACAACATCTTTTCTGGTTCTTATTTCGAATACAGACCACCGTCATTTGTTAGGTGGGATGTATGTGTAAGGTATTAGCAAAGCTTCTGGCTGCTAGGCTGATACAAGTAATGGGCAACATGATTTTTTTTTGTGGTGGTCGGGATTTGAACCCCAGACCTTGCATATTATGCATTGTGCATACCAACTGAGTTAAACCCACGAGGACATGGGCAACATGATTTAAAGAAACTAAACAACATTCTTATCTGGGATTCAAATAATGTAGAATAGAGTCGGCATAATCATTGAAATAATTGATTAGGAAAATGAAGGAGGGGTCAGTCACTACAACATAGTTGAGATCTAGTAACAATTATAAAATTTTACTAATTCAATTTAGTAACATTTGAATAATTGTTAGGTAAAGTTTGTGTATCTGAAGAGCTTCAGTAACATGTTATAGTATTATCAATAACATTCAAAAACTGTTATTTATATTTTTATAACACTTTTTGTATTACAAGTAACATTGAAAAAATGTCGCATGTTTTTAGTTTTTAAGTTATAAAAAGTATCCCAAAGTTGTTTAGTTTAAAAAAGTTGTGAATCATTCTTAAAAAAAATAAATTGTGAATCTACTAAAAGATGTTACTGATTGAAATAGATTAAAAAAAGTGGATTATTTATAAGAGTATTTTAGTCAATCCACTACATTGAATCTAAAAATTACATACCAAATATTATTACAATCCAAGCAAATCACAATGCTACATTTGGATAAACATTTAGATCAACAATTTTGAATAACAAGATAATGAAATAAGATATCTTAACTAAACTCACTAATCACTTTTTCCACCAAAATTTTCAAGAAAAAAAAAAACTAGCCATAAGGCGATCTAAGCGAGATAACACAACAAAAATCTTCTTGATTGTAATTTCAATTGTTTAACAAGGTTGCAACACCATCTTTATTAGCTTCACTTGAAGCAAAAAAAATCTTCTAGCTCCAAGTATTTAGAAGGAATGTGAGAACAAAAACAAATTAAAAGTGAATTTGCGGTAAACCTAAGGATCTTTAAGTTTGTGTCAAAATGATACTATGCAACATAAATAGTATTGAAAGATTAAATTTAACAACAATGCACTAAAAACATTAATGCATATTAATTACATATGCACAAGCACAACTGCCTACATCTATGTGATGTTCATCTGCTATAATAACTCAGAAGCTTAAACCAAAACACATGATCCATACAATTGTATTTGCAAATAGACACGGGCAGAAATTAACAAGCACATCTTACTATCACGGTCATTATAAGCAGATATAAGATATAAAGCTTAATAAATTTTGAATGAATCAAAATCTGCAACTAACAACACAACAATCTAAAACCAGAGTTTGTAATATTATCAATTCAAACTGAAAGGATACCTTTAAGCCCGCTTTTGCCTGTTTATATGTCGCTAATAGCTCTTGAAGTATTTCAAAAAGCTATCAATATTTCAAGTAGAGATATTCCCATATATCAAACTTGAATTTATAATGTTTCGGATATTTCCAATATAATTGCCTAGACCTGAAGTGCACCGTATAACAAAATCAGCCTCCGGCCAATGTACACAAGCGTCCTCTCCTCTCCGAGAGCCACCACTGCTGGCGCCAGAGCAGCAATAGTTTGGTTCTTTGTGATGGGAACCTGATCGGCTTCTGTACCATCAAGGAACCAATATCCATTTCTTCAACCCTAAGTTTCCAACAATTTAGTTAAGATCGAATCTAGAATTTTCAGATAATCGCATTCCAAACAAGCAATGCCATTCGTTTTGCAGAATCCAAACACATTTAACAAGCATGGGGGCAGAAGAATCACATTACTGAGATTAGAGAAGTAAATAAAATTTGGCCGAAGCATTTTATCAAACAAAAACCGAAAGAAAGAAAGCAACGCATTAGAACAATGAGATTACCTTTGGCAGTGATGCAAAACGAGTAAGATCAACCGTGCAAACGGTGAGCAAACCGAATCGAGGTAAAATTGCAGAAGCGAAGATGATAATGATAATAAGAATGGAAACAAAGAGGATGATTTCTCATTATTCAATGTAGAGTGTACAACTGACACACACACACACACATTGTAATGTACTCTTAACTAACTAGTACTAAGCTCTAATTGTACCACACACAATGACTTGTACTGCAAGTAACAAATGTTAACTCCCTTTTATCTCTGTTATTTTTTCATGGTGCAATAGGCACCCACAAGTTGGAGGGTGGTAAATGTCTACCATACCCAACTTGGATAAGAGGAGATTAAATAGCTGAGGATGCAAGGATTTGGTAAAGAAATCAGCTATTTGATCTTTAGAAGAGACTGGTAAAAGTTTGAGAATTCCTGCTTGCAGCTTCTCCCTTACAATGTGGCAATCTATTTCAAGGTGCTTGGTCCTCTCATGAAAAACAGGATTAGCAGATGTATGGATGGCAATTGTATTAGTACAATAAAGAACAAGAGTATTGATGCATATGACTTGTAAATACTTTAACAGATAAAGCAACCACTGTAATTCACAGGAAGTTGATCCTAATGCACGACATTTTGCTTCGGGAGAGGATCTAGATACAATGATTTGTTTCTTTGTTCTCCAAGATACGAGAGAGTGGCCTAGGAAGAAGCATTGGCCTTAAATAGATTTTCTGGTGTCTTTGCACCCTCCCCAGTCAGCATCCGAGAAGCCTTGCAATTGAAGATATGAATTTATTGGGAAGAAAATTCCTCTTCATGGATAACCTTTGAGGTATTTGAGAACTCTTAGTGCAGCATTGTAATGGCATTGGGAAGGATTGCATAGAAACTAACTCAACTGCTGAGTGATGAATGTAATGTCAGGTCTAGTTGTGTTTAGATACAGAAGTCTTCCTACTAACCTTCTGTATGCAGGAATGTCATCATATGGCTCAGTGGAATCATGATGCAATTTTAAAGTATGGTCAGTGTTTGCTTTTATTTCAATTGAAGATTGGAGGGGTCCAGAGAACTTGTCAGAAGTGAGTTTTCTTTTGAAGAATTTTTTTTAGAAAGATGCATAAACAGGGTTCTACTGGGCGTGACAATTTATTTACCAGTGTTTTTGGTAAACAAGAAGACTAGCTTTTAAAAGTTGCTTGCATGATCAAATTAGAAATCCTAGGACATGTTGTGCAATCTTATTTCTAAAAAACTTGAATGTTCATCATATTCATGAGTTTGTTTGTGAAAAAGATGAATAAAATTGTTTTAGGATGAAGATAAATTGTCTTTCGACAGAAACCAACACGGATGTTTAAGATTAGAACAGTAAAAGACTTAAAATTTAAAATCAAAGAAACTTAAAAGAAAAGTAATTGCATTATATTTAAGTAAATTGTTAAACAAATCATGTGACATACATTTTGTTTCTCATTTCTCTCTACGCTCGGGTACTTTGAGTGTATAGAACTTTTGCTAATGATTTGTGACCCTCTTTTCCTATGAAAAGCTTCTATATATACATAAGAAAAATAACTAACAGACGAACGGTCTTAAACTAAATCCTTTCAACAACTTTGGTCTATTTCCCATGTGTCTGGACCTTTAATCTGGCCTCTTCATAGAGGATTTGAATCTTCCCAGTCGAAGTAGACAAACACTTGTCGAACCTCTTCCCATGACTTTGTCGAAATACTTGTGCTTCAACTTGTACTTAGAGAGAATTTTTTGGTCTTTATAACCATTTTGCCTGTCAAAATATACACTTAAAAATACAAGCTAACATGTTGACTCCCAAGATCGACAAACATATGCTACAAAGACCAAATCCCACCTTTCATGCATGAATTTATTGAAAAGGTGGTGGATGTAGTTGGTGATGGTCATTGTGGACTCCATGAAGTTGTGGGCCTACGTAACTTAATTGTTGATGATCACCAGATGATCCGTTATCAACTTCATAAAGAGTCTATCGGTGAAGAAATTAAGCGCTATCGGCAGTTGATTAGGTCGGATAGGTGATATAAACAGGTCTTGTGAGCTCTAACCTTTTCTGGTATTGGTCCTGCACCACCGGATAAATGGATGATCATGCTGGATTTGAGTTTCCTCAATACACAAAGATATAAACTTATGGTTGTTATATTGTCCATTGAGAAAGGGCGATCGAAAATCTTTTTCCCTCTATGCGGTGCACCGTTACATAAAGACCGAATGATGTGCATGACACATGTGAATGACAACCATTTTATGATTATATATTTGAAGGTTAGTTGTCCAATTCCTCCCACCTTTGCGCTTTGGAGACAACACTGTCGAGATGATACAAAAAACTAGCCTGCTAGATATATCAGTCGGATTGTTGACTGTAATAAACTATGTCGGGTGGGGGGTATGACGTAATAGGAGATAACCAAGATTTGTACATTATTGAAAATCTTGATCCACAAGAGAAGGTTGTTGCTGAGAAAAAGGTTGAAGATGGTGTGAAGATTGAAAATAATGAAAGCTGTAATATTGGTTGTAAGAGATGAGGCTATGCTCATCCAATCCAACTCATGAAATTGGAGCATTTTGGCTGCACCAGCTATATGTAAGTCCAAGTTTAACCTGTTTTTAGCACAATCTGCTTTGTGTTGCAATTCAATTGCTAGATGACAAGCTTTGCCATAAACCAATCTATAAGGAGGCATTTTCAATGGAGTCGTATATGCAGTCCTGTTATGCCCATAGTGCATCATCTGATTGGAGAGACCAATCCTTACTTGTAGGATTAACACCTTTTTATAAGATTCTTTTGATCACTCTATTACATAGCTCAACTTGACCGTTGGTTTAAGGGTGATAAGCAGTAACAACTTTGTGTATAACCCTACATTCAGTCAATAAGTCATCTCATATACTTCCCATACATCAGTATAAAACAAAATCATTTTCATTATTTGTTAGTCTATAAGTGATTTTATTTACTAGAAGTGGTTCCTTTATTTATGTCCCTATAATATATTATATATAAGAGTAAATTACACTTCCCTCCCCTCAAAGATGCTTGAATTACACTCTCCTCCCCTCTTATGTTAAAATATACATTCCCCTCCCCTCTTATTCAAAACATATTAGAAAATATTTCACTCTCCTCCCTTAAGAGAAGCTTGAATTACATTCCCCTCCCCTCTTAAGTTAAAATCTACGCTTTAGTCCCTCAATAATTTTTTTTATTTCTAATAATCTAGCAAAAAAATAATCAACCACACTTCAAAGAAAAATAGCATTGCGGGTTCATTTTAATATAATCAAATTTTGAATACATGTCTTTCTCTACTTTTTATTCACAATTTCATTAACATATAGTTTTAAACCCTATTATAAAATATGAAATAACCCAAAATAAAATTAAAATATATGAAAAATTACTAAAGCCGATTAAGTATGGTTATTTAAAACTGAATTTTATACTCTAAATTATAAAATTAATAACAAAATAATTAAATTTAATTGTCATTGACATTTAAATTATAAAGAAACAAATATATATTTTTTAAATGGTGATTCAAAATTAATATATATTATAAAAATATTTATTTATGTTAAAATAGATTAAAGTGTAGTTCATATTTAATTATTAAGAGAGTGGGTTGTAATTCAAGCATCTTATATGGGAGGGGAGTATTAATTTTATTTTTCAAGGGAGGAGAGTGTATATTTTAACATAAGAGGAAAGGGGAGTGTAATTCAAGCATCTTTGAGGAGAGGGAAGTGTAACTAAAGAATTGTAATCTTTGAAGGCACACTGATTTTTATTTTGTTGTGAAACTTTGAAGGCATATTAACAACTTTGATATCTGAATAACATCATCAAACAAAGTACAACCAAATCGGTAAATGAAACAACACGAGGTAGTTATTTTTAAAGAAAATTGTGTATTATACTTTTTTGAAAGTTGAATATGTGTTATTATTTTCAATGCAACTCTTGTCCATTAACTTGTACAAAGAGTCAAAGACTTAGAGATGCTATATTTCACAACAACATTGGTTTCCTTGACAACTGCCACCTAAACCAAAACCCCTACCATGACAACTATGAAGACAAACACTATCATTTTCCGGACACAACTCGCTCGGTTTACAGTCCTGCTCCGGTGGAATGAAAGGCACGCCTTCTGCTCCAACCATTCTACATGTGCCTACAAATTATACCTAGAGATTAGTACAAGAGTTATTTGCATTGTATCTAATGTGATTACTCATGTGTAAACTCAAATAATTGGAACTATATTTATTGAGAAAAGTAGGATTTGATACCTGGAGTCAAAACGACTACAATGCACACAATAGCAATGAATAAAACCAGACGACTGATGCTGATAGCCATGTTCTCTTGGAAGATCAACAAATAATTACGGGCTATTTATTGAGAAAAGTAGGAAAGTTACTAGTTACTTAAATAAATTTTAAAAAAGTTAAATGGGCATATAATATTTTATTAATTATTTTTTTACAGATATAATAATTTATTAAATTGTTCTAGTAAAAAATAAATAAATAATCGTATAATTTTTTTCGTCTTATCTTTAAGTTATTAATAGTAAACGCATTAATTTTTGTCAACAAAATAATAAATTCATTAATATTGAATTCAATTTAATTATATGTATTATATTATGATTTTATTTTAAACTATATTTTAAAGTAATTTTAATGTTAGAAAGGACATATTATTATCATTTTCAAAGTAAATCAAATTTAACAAATTTAGTCAAATGCTCATTTAATTTTAGAGAAAACTTGTACTATTTTGACCAAAAACCTTTTACTTTTATTTAGATATAAGATATCTAAATAATTTAATGTTTTAATTAATTAATTAATTTCTTTGAGTAATTTAAATTATTTTAAATAATCCTAAATTTTTTTGAATAACCTTCAAAAAACATGATTATTTTTTCTGTTTGGTCATAAAATAATAATACTCCCTCCGTCCCAAATTATAAGTTGTTTTTGAAAAAAATTGTCTCAAATTATAAGTCGTTTTACAATTTCAATATTATGTTGCATGTTTTTAAAACTTGCATTCTTTCATTACTTTTTATTTTTGAAGTAGTGAATCGTTTCACAAGAGAGTATGAATTGTTTCATATAGTTAAAAGAAAAGTGTGATTCGTTTCAGTCGAGTACTAGATCAAAGACAATGTCAATTGGCCAAGCCATAAGCAAAGCTAGCAAGAGGCGTCATTTAATCTTAAGCAAAGCCATAACCAATGATCTCTGAATAAAAAGTTTGTCTTTTTTTTTTCATGTTGAAAACAAAAAATGTTATTCGGCGTGAATTTCACAAAAACAGATAAGATTCTAAAACACTGTGGTGGCAAAGGTCCATGTCGCAAAAAAATAAGATGATGCTTAAACATCCAAGAGCTGGCAATCAGATGCAGAAGACTCAGTAAAATTGTTGAAAGATAAATCACTGAAACATAAAACAAGAATATATTTTAATTACTTCATGATTCAAGATTCAAAAATCTGTAGTGGAGGACCATATAAAATTAGTCTTGAAAAATATTTTAACAGAGAGTACTTATGAAGTGTTGGTAAAAGTTTAATATTGATACAATTCAAGACAGAAGAATGATTCCATAATCAAAAACTTAAGTATGAAGAATGATTCCGCTGTAACAGCTCGAGACAGAAAAGGCGGGAAAAGAGGCGCCGTGCATGTGAAATTGTGTCAAATAATGGCATCCCCAAATTTCATTAATACTATGCCAGTACTAGTATACAAGGTTTAGTTGAAAAATACAATCTACCAGGCTCACGTTTTTGTTCATATTTCATACATACTGGTATATACTAAGTTATAAAATCAGTGTTAATCGCAGAAAATGGTAGTTTGTTCAACTTCCTCTACGCAACAATGCTATAGCCCGGGTATTGCCTACATTTAACATTTTATTCTTAATAGTGTACCGTGGCACAATAGAGATTGGTTCAAATTCCACTACAATTTAGCGTTGCGATAGCCGTTATTTAACAACACTAAGAATATTGTTTTAAATTAAACTTAAAAGATAAAATGAGATGACTTTAGAATTGAGTAAACAAACATTCTCTAAAAATCTTAGAATGTATAGATTATAAATATTATTTTTGTTTTGTGGTTTAAGTAACCAATTTGTTCAGTTTTACTAAAGAATATGTATGAGTACAGAAATAAGGCAGAAATATTTCTCTAACTTGAGCCTATTCTGTAGATATTTCTATAGCAAACATTACGGGTGAATTACTAACAGGGTGTATAATTAGAAGATGTAGAAATTTTACTTTATTCCTTTCTCTCATTTACTCAAACCATTTTACTCCTAAATTTCTCAATCTAACATACTATTACCATGATATTAAAGCATAAAACAAACAATAACAAATAGTATTAACTTAACATCCTTGATAATTAAATGAAATGCAAACACATAAATTCTTATAATTTTTATGCATGAAACATGTTCTATTATTCTTAAGCTACAATTTTCATTTATAGGATAAACATTATTTTTTGCTTTCGTATGATTTTTATAAAATGATATTCAATCTTGACTCCTTGTTAATTTTTAAAAAATAAAATTAAGTTTAACTTTTTAATTCTATTTTTAAGTTATGTAATATTTTGATTCTCCTTTTTTTTCATTTTTTTAATATCGTATTTCTGCTTTTTATTTTTACTTCTTATACAATTAAATTTTATATTATGCCTTCTTTTAGTTCTATTTTTCTATTTTGTGTTTCTCTTATTTCTCCTTGTTAACTAGGTATTTCACGATGTGCAGAGTCATTAAAGGGTAACAAAAAAAATTAAGATGTTATTATCATTCTATAATTTTTAACGTTGATTTTCATTTATGATGCATTCAAGAAATATTATTTTAGTATGCATAGAATGTTAATGATTTGTATGCACATGCAATGTCATAATCCTAAATATTTGACATTATTGAATGTTAGGAATGAATCTGAATATTATATGTTTGTGTTAATTATTATGAAGAATTTTTGTTGAGAAAGTAAATAGGGATGAGGGTTTGTTCCAAAAGTTACCCTACTTTATATTAGTTTTACTTGAATGATAATATTTGAATGTATGCGTGTGCGTGCGAGCGTACGTTAGTGACGTCACAATTGAAATTATGCAATATTATTTTATATAATAAAATAAGCATAAAATTATTTTATATTGCTTTTTTTAGAAATATATAATCATTTAACTAAGTATTAAGCAAACAAATAAGCCCAACTTCATCCCACTAAACACTTAGCTTACACATAACAACTTTATTAAATATCTTGATTTGAACCTATATTATCTTCATTCAATCCATGAAGCTACAAAACCTTTATGAACAGACTTTAGACCACTTCAATTATCTACCAGGAAGCTACAAAACCTTTAAACAGAGATACTTTGTAAATTTCAAGTATTGGGGTGGTGCTAATTCTAGTGCCCCAATACATGCTCATTTGGGTGGAGAAGATGACATTGTTAATTCGCTTGATTTTATGACAAATAATGTCAATTCTTTTAAAGCTCTACTAGTGTACATTGAGGTACCAAATAGAAAACTATTTCTTTTGACACTCATTGATCTAAATCAAATTAGTTTTACAATTCTGATAAAACTCATAATTTTCTTGTTTGCACCGGTACTACAGGAAGTCGGTTCCCTTTGACGCATACAATAGAAGCTCTTTCGGCTATTTCAACTTAGCACAAGCCCTTGCTGATTACGCAGCAGTTCTGCTACATTTGAAGGATACACTACACACACAAAAGTCCCCGGTGATTGTGGTTGGGGGATCATACGCTGGAAGTTAGTTTTTTATATTATGTTTTTGTGTTTCTTCACATTTTTACCATCATTTTTCTACTACATTTAAAGGATACACTGCACGCACAAAAGTCCCCGGTGATTGTGGTTGGGGGTTCATACGCTGGAAGTTTGTTTTTTAGATTATGTTTTTGTATTTCTTCACTTATTTACCATCGTTTTCTGCTTTTTTTCAATATTTAGGATCATACGCTGGAAGTTAGTATCTAAAACTCTTATTTTAAATTCTATCATTCTGTATAGGAAGCTAACTTTCATATGATTTTTATAAAATATTATTCAATCATAACTCCT
>Ga0228711_1000539_pt1 | contig 47484 bp, 28 predicted proteins | sample MedpolnodulmetaG_2_FD_177996 | JGI IMG/M metagenome (GOLD analysis project Ga0228711, IMG submission 177996) | Root nodule microbial communities from Medicago polymorpha collected in Santa Monica, California, United States - brown nodules | ecosystem: Host-associated > Plants > Roots > Nodule...
TTATGGAAGTGGCTTTAAGTTTTCTTTGGTTGATTATCAATTGTGTTAGGCTGTCAATTATTCTTGGTTAGATTTTGTTATTTTTCATTTCGTCATTTTCAGCAACCAGTAACCATGATTATTCATTTATCTTCAAATGTTTAGTGAAAGCAATATCTTATCTTATCTTGAGTTTTTAGGCCCCGTTTAATTTGCGATAACAATTTTTAAAACATGTTTGTTTTAACTTGCTAACAAGAAGATGTGAGACTCTTGAAGTGAACTATTGTGATGGAGAGAAGATGAAATGTTAGCTAGAGTTGATGCATCTCTTGAAATAATTAAAACAATTCTTTTGGCATTTTCATTGTTTCCAAAATATGCACACAATTTTTCACTTCAAGAGTCCATCATCTCCTTGTTAGCTAGTAAAGTTAACAACTTAAAATGTAAATAGAAATGTTATCACGGAGTAAATAGGCATACACTTTGTAGATTCTTTTAACTCCACAGTAGAGTGTTGTTTGCTATTTTCTGAAACAGCTGTACTCTCCTAAATCTTAAAACCTAAGCAAAATTGACTAAAATTGTTGAACCCATAAGTGGCATTTTTTGTTGATTCAGCTTAGCTCCAGTTTTTTTTTTTCTTTCTTCTTGGATTATCCAGTTGAGTTTATTTCAAAGACCGCAGTGCTTAAAATTTTATGCCCTCTTGACTTGGACTCAGGTGTCCGGCGGCTTGTTATTGTTGAAGCTGGCAACAAGCGGGTAGAAGGCATCATATCACTGACCGACATATTTAAGTTTTTCCTTTGTTAGTTTGGATTGGTGACTGAACAAGTCTGACTGTTAGTGCTGCAGTGGTCATGACCCTTCTGCATATAACGCAACCATCATCGGCCCAACCACTAAAGGGAGAGAGAGAGAGATTCCAGAGCTTCTGCGCGATGATTTGATCGTTATTTCATTGAAATACAATTGGATCGGATCAGCCTCTTGCTTCATTGCCTTGTTTTAAGATTTTAGGCTAGAGAAAGAGGCAGACCTGTAAATTTGAGTTTTTTCATTGTCCCAAATTATTTGTCTCCCCCCATTCATATTTATCTTCAAATATGTTGTGCTCCTGATACAGATACATATTTTTATTTTAAGGTACAAGGTTTAGGGGGGGGGAAATTTATGGGAGGACAAATATTTGAAATACTATTTGTATTGTTTTGTTGATTATTAGCGTTAGTTCCTTTGACGTTGTCTAAGAAAAAACTTAAGTGTCTGGTTGGCATTGTCAAATCAGTAATAGGTAAATATTTTATTGTATGTTCTCTCTTCTATTAATATTTTTCTCCTCCAAAAGCGTGACATGTGCTAAACGTGCAATTTTAGGATTTACTAAAAAAATGAGAAAGTCAAGGAAATGGACGAAAGTGAAAGTGAAAGAAAACGATGTAGATTTCTTACTTGTCAAAGGACTTTTTTTATGGAGTACCTGTCAAAGGACTTCTGTACCATATTTTTTTTGTGGTGGCCGAGGTTTAAACCCCGGACCTTACATATTATGCATTGTTTCTACTAACCGAGTTAAGTTTACGAGGATAGACTTTTGTACCATTTATTAGATGGCTTGAGTTCTAAATAGAAAATCCTTCAAACCGTTACTATAGATATCTTTTAAATAACACAAACACTCCCTCCAGTTAGTTTCTAACTAAATCACCAACCTTTGTTATTTTAACCAAGAGTCAATCATCTCCCTTCTATTTAACTATGTTAGTTCTCTCTTAGCCTTTTCTCACTTTTTTTGTAATTAATTGCCTCACACTCACTTCTGCATGAATCTCTCATAATTTCATCTCGTTGAGCTCAACCAAAAACATCCGAATGGGCTAGGGAAGCAGGGGAAAATTGGTTGAGAACCTTGTGGGACCTCTTGTGCAATCCTTAGATTGTATGTAACATTATAAATGTAAAGAATACATTAAAGGGTAAGTAAATTCTAAGTGGCGCCTTTGACATTTTCTTTGACAATTGTTGTTGGTGTTCAAAGCAAAAGAGTCTGAGGCCAAGGTTATAACATCGAAGTGGGATAGTGAGAATATGGAGAAGGATTCATGACTGATTTTTTCACCTAATAATTTATCTAAAAGATTTACAGCGGGATGCGAGTATGTGAATGTGTCATGTGAGAAGCAAGAGGGTGTTCGTTACTTTTTAAGAAGATTTCCTTTTTATTTGAAGTTTATTATGAATTAAGATCTAAAGATTAATAATTTAGAGATATAATAGAATACTATAACATTGTTTAGTCAATGTAGTCGACCACATTTCGTGAAATAAGGCTTGTTTGTTTTTTATTTAATGTTTTTTATAGAGTTGTTATATTTAATGTTGATCCTTTACATATTATACGGTAATATGATTGTACATATATTATGCATTGTCTTTACCAACTGAACTAAACTCACGGTGAGAAGTTTTTTCCTTCTTATAATACCATATATAATTTATGAAAATTGCTAAAATTGTATGTTTTTTTTATGAAAGCTAAAAATCATGTTCGCGCTTTACCAATATCAATTAATTATTTTTTGAAAAAGATAAAAGGTGATTGCTGATAACTATAAATTTTACATAATTTAAAACATGCAGCAAGTTGAAGCGAATTGAATTGAAGTCTGCAAGGCAAAGATAACGAGTAAATCGATTAAATTGGTCTCTATCTTTGTAAGCCTCTCTCAAATTAGTCCTCAACTATATTAATATTTCAATCTAATCCTTGTCTCTCAAAAGTTTCTCAATTAGGTCACTCGTCATGTAACAAACATAAAGTCAGGGATCTAATTGAGAAACTTTTGATAAAGACAGACACTACTTTGAAATATTAATAGAGTTAAGAACTAATTTGAGAATGGGTTACAAAGACATAGACCAATTTGCTGGTTTACTCCAAAGATAACTGACCCTTGTCAAAAATTTGGGTTGAGAGACCGGTGCAATAGTTTGGAATAAAGAACGACAGTTCCAGATTATTAACTTTATTGAAATGCTTAAGTTGGCAAAGTGGGGCTACAACTGCACCTAACAAGTTTCAATTCACATCAAATCAACATTTAAATCGTTAATGTGCTCATATCATACATAATGCTTGTGCTGCTGAATAGGACAAGCTACATACTATCCCTTTCTTATGATATGATCTTCAACAATAATACAATATGTACATCTGAAAAGAGGATTAAAATACGGTATACAATCTTCCCTTTTCATCTGGCTACAATTGTAGTATAGAGTATATAATTATCCCCCCCCAATGTCTTACGAATCCCCATGGAACTCACGTCATTGTGAGACGAACTTGACTAATATCGGAGATTTACAAAGGATGAAGGAGTCTGAGCTAGGTAGGTACGAGTGCCAATATCTGATTTCTTATGATACCCATGCATTTCTGTATCTCACCATATATTGGTAGATTCTTTGAACAAAATGGCTGCAAACTGGTGACAGCGGAATCTAATACCTGCGCAACATCAGCTGGGGGAAATTGTCTTTCCGTACACTTCTGCATTTTGTTTTAACAAAGATGTATCATGATGCAGGTTAAAGAGTCTTAAACAGGACAACTCATTGATGTATGTATTTCCTACTGGCGAACTGGTCAATATTTAATTAATCTCTTAACTCTTTATACTCAGAATTTCTTTTGTAGTATGTGAGCGTTTAGATAAAGCTCTCTTTGTCTAACCTATTTTATTCATAGAATAAAAGACAGTTTTTGAATTAACAGAGGTGGCAAGAACAATATTAAATAGACTAGACAAAACAGAAGTTTGAAATTTAAAATATCCAGAAGATATTAATCAAATTTCAGTAGTGTGGGGAAAAAAAAAAGATTCGAGTAACAAATTAATAAAGTCCAAATTAGCAGATAATATTGCACTGCAGTATGAACAAATTTATCACCTATAGTAGGGGTTCAGATCTGCTATAACCAAACAGCATCCCTATCCTAATTTCCTAAGTTGCTGCATTTATTACATAATTAATGACCCATTCATCGATTGGATCACTAATTTTTTAAGCTAACTTCAGTGGCTTTTTTACAGGATAATAGTTATTATTGGTTATATAGCATAATTTTAAAAAATGCCCCTTTATATGAATGACATATTAGTAGAGAGAAAAGTAAAATATGACACTGTCACACTGTAGGTCACTTTAGGTTTACAAATTTATACTGGTAGAGAAAAAAAGTTATACAGCTGCCATATTTGGTAGCACTTGAACTGAAATTTTACCTTTTGGCTCTTATCTACTTTCAAGTTCAAAATTTGGAATGAAACATTTTTTTGACATAGTTGGAAATAAAAACTTAAAAAATAAAATAAGGGAACATCAGATGCATATAGTATGGACCTTTATCAAACGGAGAAGTCTATCTTATACAGGATATTGACTACCATAAATTGGACATATCCCACATCAGTTTCACAAAATACAAAAATTCCTCACCCAAAAAACATAATAATAGACATCATATATATTTTTTTTAAAAAGCAAAAAGCACTGGATAAGATTGTCGGTATCAATGGTAAAAAATGGTTTGTGGTTACCACAGAATCAGGTCTTGTAAACTACACAAAATTCAAACGACTAATGAACAGAAAGTAGTGGGGAGTTTGACTGAAAATTCTTGCAGTGAACAGATAATTCAGTGGTCATATGATTTACCTGAATCATGAGCAGTGTAGCTAGACAATGAGATATGAGTTCTGAGGGGATTTTCATTTCATTTTGGTCAGACGAACTGTTAAGTTCATCATCTTGTACAGGACACCTTGCCAAAATGTTTAATGTGCTGCTAGCAGTCAATTGATCACGAGAAGCCAAAGTAATAGAATCTATGGCCCGAAAATTTGTGGCTGAAGCAGTAGAGTCATCGACCGAAAGCCGGTTATTGATAAAATTTATTGCATCCTCAACTCTTTCAACCTTACTTTCTGTCTTTCTGAAAACTGACATTGCCTGCAATGGTTTTTATGAGACTATAGTCAAACGTAGATCACCAGATCACTGTCACCAAGAAAATTGAAAATGATACCATAAAGAAAGGTCACTATACTAATGTATTTTAGTCGAGTCATCAAGGAAGAAATGAAGAAAATCCAATAATAGTTATAGAAGTGAATCTTTACTGACTGTCCATCAGCAGGCAATGCTTCAAAATATTTTTGCTTGGAAGTATAAAAATCCTCTTACCCGAACAAGAAATTTACCCTGTATTCTAGTTAAATATTTATCATCTCCTTAACATTTTTCTCTTTCAGTAATCCAAATTAATCCTCCCTAAAAGACGAGGCGTTTGACCTTTAACAGATGAGGCCTAACTGTAACTGTCTAGTGCAGTGTATACAGGTCTTGTTATATATCAAAATGAGAGCAAGTTTCAAACATTTGGTTTGAGTAGTAAATATTACAATACATCATATATATAAGGTAAGTGTTTTGTTTGAAATGAATACATATTCCTGTTAGGATTATAGAGTAACGGGAAATAATAGTTAAAGTAGTTTAAGAGTTGTTAGAGAATTAGTTAGTTAGTTGAGGTTGTTATAGAGAGTATGTGTATAAATAAGAGAACACAGGGTAGAAAGCATCTTTTGAATATTGTATAGGGCTTGAATAAAGTAACAACTCTATTGTGAAGGGGAAACCCTTGGAGGAGAGATTCTCTCCTTTCAATAATTTTTCTTTGGAATTCCATTTTTTCAACTGTTCTATTTACTAATTAGGCGCAAAGAAAGCAGCCATTCTATACCTGAGTAGCTTGAACAATCATGGTTCTGGCTTTTCTTCTAGAACTTTCAACAATTTCAGCTATGTGACTCTGAGATATAGATTCTTGGTTGTGGCAAGCTGAGCAATTGGAAGAGCTAGCCTGACCACCGGGATCCTCTAAATTTGTAATGGGCTTCAATGACAAAACTGAAGAGCTTGCTTGATATGCATTGCGTTGCCTCAAGCAAAATAAGCTAGAAGAAACCTGCAGAAGCGGCAATCAACACATGCAATTGTAAATTATTCAAATTGGAACAGTAAGGCGAAAAAGTAGAAAACAAAGGATTAAATTCTTCTTAGTGGTCCATCAAGATTCATGCCTGTTCATTTGCTTCAGTTAATTGCTTCAGCACTGAAGCATAATTCCTTTTAAAAGGTTCCGAATCTTTCACCAAGTTCTCTCCGTATTTCTGGCTTTCTGATACCCCATCATTCATGTGCTTCAGTTCCGACAATACAAGTTCCTAGAAGTTCAAAATTAACAGCTCAAACTCACTTTCGAAAATGGGTTTTCAACAGTTGATATTTTATTTTTATTATTAAGTTATAACAAAAGAGTAACAGAAGAAAAAACTGAGATTCTTTCAGGCAGTACCTTCTTTTCTAGAGCACGAGTCAATTCTGAAATAGCCAATATATCAGCTTCTTTTGATTGGAGTCGTTCAAGAAAGGAAGAATGAGAACTTGATGCTGATTGGCCATTACAAATCTCACTGCCCGCAACTTTTGCTTGTGATTTGCAGCTTGAAGAAAACCCCTACCCAAAAAAGGGGGGAAAATTACTCGTTATGGGTAAAAGAGTTTGAATTTATTCACTAATAGCAAACTACTCATTATTTAATTCTTTTGATCATTATTTATTGCTTGTTTTTTAAACATAATAGGTTGCTTGTTTTTTACTAAATATACTTGTTAACAAACACTGGATAAATATTTTTATTCATCATGGCACAGACAATTACAGATATGTTATCAAAACCATCTATAATCGAAGGAATTTAATTACTTTAATCAAACAAAATAGTTTACAAACAACAATATGTGTTCAATTGAAGCAACTAAAATAGTAAGAATTTTTAATTCCTTGAAAATGTTAATTATATCATCCAAACATACACCGGGGCCAAATCATCACCAGAACAGAATCTAATGTCAATCTCGAAATAAATTTGCACACGTTTTAATGAAGTACTACTTACACAGGTGCTGACTCTGTGGTAAGAGTTTAGCCTTGTAACCTCAAGGTACAAAGTTCAAATCCCCTCGGGGACGGTTGTAAAATGGTTATTAGTGCCACTTTAATTATAAAAAAAAATCTCGATTCCCCAATTTTTTTATAAAAATATAAACTAAAGTACTGCTTACATGCATAGCGGGTGGCACACAGCGACCTTTAATGGCATCTGACTTCTCACTTGGAGACAATATTGTGTGCTCGGAGATCTTTCTTTGTGTTAGTTTCCCATTGTGCGTAAGCTCTCTAAGGTTCTCATTCATTCTAGCAGGAGTAATATGGTGTCTTATCAGAGACATGGGCATATTTTCAGATGGATACAGAGGCATGCAGTCAATATCCTGCAATATTAAAAGATTTATGTCGAATTATGCTATTATTTTGGGAAAACAACCAATCAATCACACTATCTAAGGACGGTAATGGGCAAACAGGACCAAAAGCAGGATGGAAGAGCAATGCAAATATTCAAAACCAAATTACCAAATAACAGTATTCAAAATATCCAATATTAGTGCTTTTTTGTTAAAAAAAATGTACTCACAATTTTAAATATTTAAGAAATTTTATATGAATTAGATAATTTTAAGTGTTTTTCTCACAATTAGAAAAAGAAGCCTGTATTAGATTCCACAGATTATGAAATACAAAATCAAAGTTTCTCCCTAATTCTAACGCTCACACACACACACACACACAGGTTATCCAAACACACTTTTTTCAGATATATATCATAAACACACTTCTATCAGAGGTTATCCAAACAAACCCTTAGTACATGTATTGAATTATTTTGCCATCATAGTACCGCGAGATCATATATAAAATAGGGATTTTGATGAGCTTGATCTATTACTATCCTATCACCTGTGTATAACCAATTTCAAATATTGCAAAATTACCAAATGCAATATAAAATAAATTTCATTTGATGTAATAAAATACCTACCTATGTATATGATGGAATTTTAATAATAGCGATAATAACAATGGCAGGCCAATGCATAAGGCTCGGGCCATTCATCAAAAGAGAGGGAAACATACCATGACAAATTCAACCCCGAGTTCATGCTGGTCAAACTGAACCCGGTATCTACAATGGTCAACAGTCAGTATGCTTCCATCATGAATCTCCCTCGTCTTTGGATGAATAGCAATAACACGCTGCCCAACAATTAATGGCTGGGCCAAATCAGCAGGTAGGCCTTCCTTGGTACCAGCAAGAACTTCAGCATAATGTGATCTGACAGATTCCCGGTACTGATTAAGTTTATGTTTTTCTTCTGTCAAAAATTGCTCTGAAAATCTTCGTGGTCTACCAAGAGAACTGCATAAGAGTAGCATATAAATGAAGTAGTTTGTAAAGTACTCATCTCAAAATCTTAAGTGCCTATCCAGATGATATCGAAATTTACATTTGAGGCATTTCTCATTCACCAAAATGAAGTTTTGATGTAGTTGAGGTTGTTTGAGTGACATTTTATGTTCATCAAAAGTAAGTTTGCGGTGAGTAGAAAATTATTGAGACAACTAAATTTTTTAAAATTTACTGCCGAGAAGAAATTGTTTTGGGTGTGGAATCCACAAAACCAATCTACACTTGCCTTAAAAAAATTGGTTCTTGTAAAGTGACTCTTAAATCATCAAAATTAATTCTGCCAAAATTAATTACAATGAATTTTTACAAAATAGATTAAAATGATTTTTTTTCAAAATTAATTCTGCCAAAATTTAAAACAGAGGGGCCCAAAGTTGTTACTTGTTAGGATATGCGAAGATTGATGAAATCATGACCACTTGGTAGTAAAGGCTCTAGTACTATATGCCAATGACAAATTCAACCCAAAAAGCTTATACCATCATCAAATGGAAGTATATGAATGCTTTTATATCTTTAAAAGATTTAATCTACAATATGATAGTAGTATAGGAAGAAGTAAACATAAGCATTTAACATCAAATACCTTCTAATGACTCCCCACTCAATACGAGTCAATCTGGGAACATGACCCAGTCCAACATGTTCTAAGTATTCTACAAACTCTCTCTTTGAAAACCATGGATAATCAATAGCACTATAAAACCATTCAGAGGTGCACCATCGCCGCATTTGATGTGAAGACAGACAATTAATAAGCATTCCCTGTGATAACAAAAAATAAATTATACTTCCTATATAAGATTAAAAATTCAATAATTGGCACCGTGCACAAATGGCAGAAAATTAACCTTATGACGTTCCATACTATTCCTCCAGTATGAAGCGATGGATTTATCATGTTGACCACTAAATTTATTTTCAGACATTGTATGATCTTGTTGTACCATTGGTTTTGGTTTTTCCATCTTTCTTCTAGGTCGGCCGCTGTTTACTTGACCGACTTGGTTTGTAGACAAAAAATTTATGGGGGAAAAGGATGAATCACCCCTTTCTGCTTTGTCAACGATATTTGAAGACATATTTCCAAGGGATTTCACCATATTTAGGTTTCTGGAATGAGCTGCACTGACAGATGACCGCTTGCCTTTAACAGTGGGCTTCTTCACCTCATCAGTAACCTACGATGTAAATATTTGATAAGGTAAGTGAGTATACAAACAAGCATATACAAGACAATACCAAGTGCAATGTGTATAGAAGGTGAAATACAGAGAAGAAAATTCCAAAAGCCAAATGTAACAGCATTTAATATAGAATAGATAATGTAAAAATATGATACATAGTTGATAAACTGCAACTTAGTGCACTTTTGAGTGATACTTTGGGTCATGTTTAGAGAAATTATAAGATATGGCTGGTAAAAATAACTAGTAGTCAGCACATTGAAAACTAAAGGTGAGAGGTCAAAACTCTCCAACATCCCAGAAGGCCCAATGAGAAAACAAAGGAAGGAGAATTTAAAAGGTGAGTTGTCATATAAAAAGGAAGTGTGGTGCAAGTTAAAGGGGAGGAGAAAGATGGATGTTTTGTCCAAGACCGAGAGAGAGACTTTGGAAGTGCTTGGAGATGAAGAAAGGTGTCTCAAGTTTTTGAGCAAAGATTCCCTCCTCATTTAGGGTTTTTAACTTTTATTCTTCTTTCTTAACTTCATGAAAACCATTGCTATTGATTTGATTTTCTTTATGACAATGAACAACTAAGCTCTCTTCTAGGGTTGTTGGTGGATCTTGTGATTGAGATACCTTTACTATGTATTAACTTTCTATTCTAATTTTATATTGAATGCTTCTTATTATTCTTATTGAATTCTCCTAATTCTCTAATCACATGTTAGGATTGACCACTCTTTATATGCTTTTAATCAATTAATTGCAAGTGACCAAGTACAATTAATTGGTAGATATATAGGATAATTGGAGTTAGGATGTTTGCATGACCAAACCTAGATTCTATTCTTTGAATCATTTAACCTGTTGGGCCTTAATGCTTTCCCTAATTCATATTTTTTTTTGAATGACCAAACAATGAATTAATGGAGGAAAAGAGTATTTTCAATGTGTGACCAAACGTTGTTAATAGAATTAGTTGAGGAATTAATAATTGGGAATAATTATGTACTCATATAGAACTAGCATTGGGGGTTATCGAAGTTACATAGTGAAACCATGACCCTATAACTGCTCTATTAAATTCCCTTAATCGTGTTGTTATTGTCATTCCTAATAGTTGTGATTCGTTCCTTTGAATCAAACATTGTTTTAGGTAGTCTAAATAATATAGGGTCTTGTTAACTTAATAATTGTTAATCCAGCAGATACGATAATCTTTCACTTTCATGGATGTCTTATGAAATAATTGTGAACATTATCATACTTTGACTAAATATGGAAAATAAAGTGAGGAAACAACCTGTCATCAACTGAGACTGGCTAGTGTGTTCTACCACGAACATAAATTGGTAACACTAACACATAAGAGCATAGGGCATTTTAAACGGCAACTACACACATTAGATCCTTATATTTAACTTTACTTTAACGTGTGTGTGTCATCTTCATCAAATCAAACTTAAATCATGACCTTTAAATTTCATTTTTTATTTTAGTCAATTTCAATTGCAAGTTCGCAACCATCAAATTCCAGACAAAAGTCTCATCAAATATTATTTATTTATTTTTTAGTAAGAGTCTCATCAAATATTAACAGTAAGATTGGGTGGCATTTCCATCCAATGTTACCAGTTCTGCTTAAAATCAAAACTAGTTGGAAAAAAAAGAGAGAACAAACAGGGACCTCTTCATAAAATGTGAGTCAAGTTATATATTCATCTGGTAGTAATAAATAATTTCATACCGTGATTTTCTGAGAACCAGTATGCGTTTCATCATTCTGCAACAAACAAGATATTTCTTATTTGCGAACTATATGCCAAAATACTAGACAGAAAATGTAGAGAAATTGAGAAACCATCAATTTTGCAATTGAATGGTGGAAAATAATCAGTTCTTACATTTAAAGTAAAAGATTTTTGTTTTCTTTTCCTGCTTCCAGCACTAAGCTGGTATGCTCCCTCTGCTTTGGGAGCAGCATCTCCTTTATCAGAAAAACCCTTGCCCGATTTTCTTGAACTGTTTCCGTTATCTGTTTCCATTTTAGACTCCTCAAGGTTTCCTTCATTGAACTGCACAAATGATTCTGAGACACAGACGATAGTATATGAAAAAGTTACACAATCATAAAGTATAATGGAAAAGGATAGTCATAAAATAAATAGATATTTTCTTTATGGTAAAAAGAGCAAAGTTGTTATATACTGTGCAATTTTATGAATATCTAAAAGCATACAGGAAAGAAAATGATATGGTAAAACAGCCCGAAAGAAAAAGAAATGATCAACTGACTGAAGCATGTAAAATGTTGTTTTGAATTACTATAATAAAAAATGTACCAGGTTAAGAAGTTTCATAGTCTCCAGCAAGTTAAAAGCAAACTTAGTTTTTTCTTTTAATAGCAAATGTTAGTATGTTAATTGTTATGTTAGTATTTTCACCCTTGCCAGGTTTCGAACCCTGAACCTTTAACTCCTTAACTCCTTTAATCTCGTAACTCAACCAAGTGAGCTACCTATCCCCCCAGGAAACTCAGTTAATGAATTATTAAAGAAAGAAGAAAGGTCTCACTCAAGGGAAAATTTTGGCTGGGTTAGAGATAATTGTTATGTTGAATTACAATGGTAAGATAGTTGGTTCAGAGGGTAGTAGCTAGTGAGATGATAAAGACAAGTTACACTCAAATATAAAAGGAAACAGTAAATGAAGTTATTTAAGATTTTTCTTTGAGGTAGATGGGATCATCGGTATTTCTGTAAATCAAGTATAAAGAAGTCCTTTTAGTACTTAAGTTGGCCCCCCATTTTCGGCAAGCAAACCATTTGTTGATATAGACTTTTAGAGTTGGAAGAGGCTGTTCGATAGGCCTTCATGGAATGAAAAAAATAAAGAATTAAGAACCTATGCCTATATGTTCTTAGAATAGATTTCTTGCCAAACTGTTGAAAGCTAATTATTAATGTGTTTGAGTCAGCTTGAGAAAATTGGAGCACAATTTCCTCCTTTATAGCTCAGGCACCAAAATGTTAAATGAAAAACAAAAAACAAAAAAAAAAAATTTAGAGTCAATTATATTCTTGGTACATGGCCTGCTTAAGATTAAAAAGATATTATTCAATGCTGATGCAGAGAATAGTGCATCCCAGCAGAGGAAGCAACTATGACAAGAACCCCAGCGAGAGGTGAAAGCATCCTATCACAAATATACAGTGTAAAAGAGATCCTCAAAAGGCCAAACACTCCTCTCCAAGCATTCATATTATTATGCATGTTATTGTCTAGAACTTTTAATTCAAAAGTCAGAGCTCAATGTCTCTTAAATGGAAGATTCAAATTGTAAATTAGGAGACAACTTTTAGGCTTACTAAACACAAATCCTTCTACCCAAAAACCAGAAAATTGCATGATGGGAAATACTCCCACTGTGATATTTTTGAGTTAATGATAATGAAAGGTCAGATATGAGATCATTTATGTCAAATAATGAGGAGGGAAAAGGAATGTGGTTAGTGCATACAATTACATAACCACTAAAATTAGATGGTAGTCTTTGCAAGTTTCTTATTAATAATTATTGATCCACAGGAAAGGCAGAAGGAATAGTTTAAATGAAAGGGATCAAAGATTATTAAGTCAAAAACATAAATGCCTTACCAGTGTCAGGGTTTGTTTCTGGCATCATCAAAGATAGATCAGCCAAAGTTTTCAGAGCATCAAAAGCCGAACCTTCATCTACAGAAAGAGAAACACCGAGAATAAGAAGTGATTGGGGGGGTGAATGCAATCATAAATTTTTTAATTTGATTAGGAGTAACAAATTAAAGCCTAGGAAAATGGTAAAAGGAAAAGACACACTACCACCTACGAATGTATGATTCAATCAAAACATATAACCTATACCTGTCCAAATAAATATAGGTTACACTATCAAATATCAAGGTTCGAAGTTTAAAACCGAGCAATGTGCTAGATACTGTATCAACTAAAATCTAGTTCAATTTATCTATCTTGCACGCCACTCAATAATGAATTCTAATCCAATTGGTTTTCCTTTCCTGTTCGGACAACACCAAATGCATCGTGCAACAACTGTAATGCACCAAAATCATAATCTCTAGGCTAACTTATGCCAAAATCTTCCAATGAAATAATGGGCCGATATAACAGAAAATTGAAAGAATATAACAGAAAAAACAACTAGAACATTATGCCAAAATCTTCCAATGAAATATTGGGCCGATGTAACCACAAACCAATAGATAAAACAATTAGAACATTATGCTTAAATAGAACATATATCAGCCAGAGTTGGATCTTTTGCAGCATCGGTTTAGTATCAGATAGTTTATTCCCTTGGAAAGAAGGTAGATTTCTATGTCCCTTCTGTAGTTCTGTAACTTCTCTTTCACTTATTAACTAAAATAAATGGTCACAAAATTTTTCCCTAGTTTTTCCCAGAAGAGAGGATAGTCCCCCTCTAACACTGACTGCGACTTATTTAGGAAAAAAAGCAACATAATCCGGAGTCTAATATCCTTCTTTCAGTGAGAAAAAATAGTAAGCTTTGCTTCATGACAGAAACGCCAGGTTCCAACCAAGTTGCACCATCTTTGTTCCTTTTACATCATAAAGCATATCATACTTGTTTAATAAGACAGTTAAGCCAAGCTCAAAATTTTAGTTAGAAATAGCAAGCCAAGCTGATAAAAGGAAAACCAACTTTATGAAACAAATGCAATTACAAAATACCTTCCTCAAAATGTAGTTTTTTACTTTTCTTTCTGGGACCCTTGTAAGAAGACCTCACACTTTTTGCATTTGCAAAATCTGTGTCAAAATTGGACTTGAAGGAACTCTGGTTTTTTCCATCATCGGTTCCACTGGAGGCCTCCTTTATGTCATTCAAATGCTTGTTTGTATTTTTCTGGGGTTCTAAACTCTTTCTGTAGTTTTTTATTCCCTTTTCCCGATTCCATACTCTTCCAGTATTTTCTCTACTGTTCCGATGAATTAATTTTCCAGAATAATCTCCATTATCACCTTCTGTGCTTCCTAAACTCAACTCAGAACTACCTTCATCCATGTCAGATTTGCGAAACTTAGCTCCAACTATTCCTGATTTAACATGCTGAAAATCATAACCGCCTAGAATAAGTTATAATTTTAAAGAAATAATGTAACACAAAAGGATAACTGGGGTTATAGATGGTACTTTTACCTTCTTCCCACTTTTCGGATTGGGTGATTGCAAGTTTTTCTTGTTTGGCGATCCAACTTTTTTTGAAGAACCACCTCTCTGTGAAGCCTCTGATAATGCTAATGCAATTTTATGAGTGACATCAGTTGTATCAACCATTTGTTTGGAGTCCTGCCTAGCAGATGAAAAAAACTTTCCCTCATTATCTTTGCCAATAGAATATGAAATAGGGACACGGGGAGTCCTTTTTCGAACAGCATGAGGCCTGATTCCTGATATGAATATCACAAAACAGTAAGATAGATAACAGATTTTACTTGTCCAAGAGAAATTCTGTGGAAATTACTCTATAATCTGAGAGTACGTTATTTCAATGAGAAGGGTGGTCCTTATAGGAGAGAATACAACTAATCAACTTCTTAATTTAACGAGTGATATATTGGAAAAATAAACAACCATTAAAATAGAATAATAATAATGATGATGATGATGATGATAATAGTAATAATAATAATAATGTTAATAATATAATAAAGGGAAATAATATTTCAACAAACTCCATATCTCAAAAAAAAAAACTCCATATTATTAAATATTAAATAAATTCTTCAAAGATTAGAAGCCATCCACAATAACAGTAAGAGCCAAATTTGTATGCAAATTTTATAAGAAAAAAATATTCTCATATTCATTACTGTGAAATCTACAGTAGGAAACATAGTTAGAATTAGTTAAGACGAGAGATAACCAATCTGTTACAAAATTGAAAGCTAAGGGACAAAAAACAGCCTCCCTGTCATAATCAGAATTTTTAATTCAGATTTTATTCTAACTAATAATTCATTTCTAGCAAACTTTAACACCTCCCTCAAGCTGATATATCTATCACGCCTAGCTTGCTTATAATACATTCCAAATTAAGCAGGAATAGTTCTTTACTTAGGATATCCGCCACCTGTTGTACAATTGAAACAAATGGCATACAAATAGGTCTATCAGCTTTTATGAAATGTCAGTCGATTTCTACATGTCTAGTTCTATCACATAGTACCGAAATTCAGACAATACTTATTGCAACCATGTTGCCAAGATGTAATTTTTTGGTATGTTTATAGGCATCCTTAATTCTTCAAGAAGCATTTTTAGCCATAACATCCCACAGATCCCACGATCCATATCACTAAATTCTACTTCAGCTCTGGTCCTTTCTACCATGTTCTACTTTTGGCTTCTCAGAGTCTAGGATAGTGGAACATTAATGAGATTTATTTACTACCAGAAAAGATAAAGAGCTTCTTCCTAACCCTCCCCCCTCCAAGAACCTTTTCTCTCTCCTTACAAATCAGAGTAGCCCTTCAGCCTAGACAGTGGGGCTGCCATTAGCTAGACAATTGTGGCTCAAAACTAGTATGTAATAATTGTCCTCGATGACCCTTGCAACAAGTGAAACATTGTATAGCAAGGATGAGGCAGAAGACACACACTACCGATTCAAACTCTTCAGTTCAGTGGTGGCCATGGGCCTCATGGACACGGCCCTGCTGTAGGGGGAATGTAGATGCAGCATTTCTTCACCCCAGACATGCTGCTGAGTATAAACACGGACTCCACCTCACATGAGGAGCCCATGTTTTCTAGGGATTTTGGGATGAGTGTCTTGGAATCATTGAATGTTAGGTGCTTGTGGAATTAATAGAAAGTGGTTTAGTGGGAGCAAATGTTTGGGTTTTCTCATACTAGCAGCAGAAGTTGGATTGGCTCCAGTGTGTGTGTATGCCATTTGTTTTTGAGATGGTATTTTGAGTCTACATCGAGGGAAGAAACCCCATATACTCATTGGAGAAAGGAATGTCTAGCAACGGAGCGAAACACACCGGAAATAACAATTAGTTCATGATCCTTCTTTTTTATCAAAACCTTTATAAAAATACTTTACCAAACAACATTTAGCTTACAACTACTACACAGCTTCTACTTCCCTTTTAAAGTTCTTTTTAGCTTGAACCTTAAAGTAGTTAGGCCCTAAAAGTTAGCTGTAAATTTTTCAACTAGACATCATCAGTTTTTACTAAACATAGCCTTAAGGGTTCAAAAACCAAAACAAGCAGAGTTAAATGAGAGAATTTAGTAAACATATTAACTCACCAGAATGCCTCTTCTTCAACAATGACAGGCAACCATCATCTGATGCAACAGAATGTGGCTGAGAATGATCTGAAAAGTGTCCATCTACTGCTTTATTGTCATTTGGCTTTCCACGTGGACGTTTTTTAGACTTTTTCATTATTTCTGAATCTTCATTGCTTTCTTTTCCACTGTCACTTCCTCCCTGCCAATTAAAATTACTCAGGCTTTAATTGCTTATGAATATTTGTCAGAAACTAGTGTTAGCCATTGAAATTTATACGAAAAAATAATAAGCAATGCTGACTTAAACCAGATACATCTTAACATCCTTAACACTTGAGTGAAATTAATCTTATCAAGGAGCCTTTTCTCTATGGCCTGGCAGACCCACCTTGTAGGAAAAGGCTTCATTGTTATTGTTGTCCTTGTGAGCCTTCTCTTTCAATGATTTAGTTTCTAGGGACAGTGCCGGGTAGGAAAGCAGAGGTTCGAGATCAATAAACTGATTATTACTTCCCAAATACAGCTTTAATTAAACAGACAGATGATAATTACTGCCAGCATCCACCTCTGTCGCAATCGATAATATACAAATAACATATGGTTGTTTATATAATTTTTTATGAAATAAATTCTTCTGACATCAAAAGCATTGAAAAATAAATAAACCCTCAACATTTAGGTCAGAAAATTCAGCTATTTATTGTCGTTCGTATTGGAACATCCTATATTATCCTTTCAGTTCTTTCTAATCATTGACGTGTATGTGGATGTATTTCTTTAGATAGAAAAGAGACTCTTTAGATTTCCCGTATAATGGAGCCAAATGAAAGTGAAGTACAATGTACCCAAGATCATGACGCGTGCTAGTTAAACTGAATAGGAAATCTCGGTAAAAAAAAGTGGCATATCCTTTACATTACCAATTTTAAGAAAACTCCTTTTGGAATAATACAACTTATTTTCATTAAACAACTGATGAAAAGGATTTGAAGAGGGGGGAGGAGGGTAATCTTTAATATAGCATCTGAAAATGAAAGCAACTTGACACAATAATGTTATAAAAACAGGAACCCTGATTTATATGTTCACTAAAACTAGCCAAAAGTTTAAATTAGTTCTTACCAGAATACTATAATGGTCTGTCATCATTGCTATCAGCCCAACCACAGAAGCAGTGCCCTCTGGAAGAGACAAGTATGCCTACAAATAACACAAAGAATATTATGTTTTACAAAAAAATATACCACACTATATATTGAGATGTATCCCTTAATCATATGACGTCAACTAATAATTCAGTAAAACGTAACATAAATGTAGATCTTTTGGGGGATAGCCAACAGCAATGATTGGTCACATGAGCTAGAAGAAAATCTCAGGAAAAAATGATTCTCGTACTACTGCTTGAATATTTAACAGATATTTACAAAATAATTTCACAAATTTTTTAGACTTACATTATCTCTTTTCTATCTCCTTTTCTTGTTCATCATATAAATCTCCAGGTAGGCATTTGTTTCGAGTCATGAAAAATAACTCCGACGTATGACTTTCATAGGAATATAAATGATGTGAATCCTATTCCTATGCATAGTCACGTGGTTTGCCATTCACTCTGGTAACTGGTACGGGTTTGGTTACGTGGTACGCAACTCTTGAAGTATTGGCTATGTGGAGGGAATACATCTCTGGTATGTTATTTGGGTTCGTGGTACATTTTAATGTTTTTATTAGTACGCTACCAATAAATTTTTATCAAGACTAGTTAAAAAAAATAAAGTACATGCTAATAAGATAAAATATCAATAAAAATTAACTTAAAATATTAAAAGATGAAAATAGGAGTCTTAAAATATTTTAATGTTAATAATCATGTGTGGTTGTTTTTATTGGAAAGACTAATTACTAAATTGATTAATCTGTAAAAAAAAGTACTAATTTAATTAAGAATTTAACAATTACAAAATGAAAATAAACAAATCTTAACATCTTACAATAATAGAGTAAGAGTAGTCCCAAATTGAGTATTGGCGGTAACGTTTATTGTAAGCTTTCAAAGAAACAAATGAGAGAAGTCCCACATCGAAAGTGTCTAAACAATAGAGAGGATGATTCACTATAAAAATGCAGTGTGTGACATGATAAGGAGTAAGTTTGGGATTGAAGATATTTCGCTTCTAAAAAGTTGAAAGATCTTCTCCTTATAGTCAATATGGCGGTCTATGATCACATTGCAGTCTGAGTGGGTTATATTCCCAGTCAAATGGGAGACTGTTCTTTCTTGTTTTCTTGTTGGTGGCTTTTTATGAATTGAACACGGGTTTTTGCGAGCAAATTCGTGAAAGTATTGTGAATTGGTATGAGCGTACCAATTCGCAGTTCTCAGTTACAGCAGCGAATTATGCTATCCCGGGTGTATTATAAAAAAGGTGTTTGGCACACATTTTAATATTCCTACGTAAGTTGGTAGCTATAAGAGTTTCCCAAAAAAGCATAAAAAAATCCCCTGGAAATCCACCTTCACACCCTCCTACATGGGAATATCGAAAGTGCAAGAAGTTATCAGGAATAATTTGTTCTTAACCTTGTAACAAACATGGATATTCGTTTCCTACCCATGTATTCCCGGAATGTGATTGCTAAACTTGAAACAAATCCTTTGCAGAGTAGCAAACTTAACCAAAGCAATCACTTGTTTAAAACAGATAGTATGAAGGGTAGAAAACCTGTTTTCCAGCTGTGTGGGAAAAGATACAAAACAACTCCAGATAGGGTTTATAAAAAAAAAAATACTCTAGAAAGGGTAAGATTACAAAACTCACAATAAGTATATGTCTGTACATGAATGTTTAAGATATGTGTTTTATAATTGTTCAAAAGAAAATATATGTGTTTTATAATCCTTTTAAAAGTAAATAGTGAACGCGTGAGGTATGCATGTTGGAAATATAAGTAAGTTAATCAAGATGTTGATGCATGTGCTGCACTTACCCTGTTCTTAGTGTACAGGGCTTCTACCATTTCCATGGTCCTATTACGTACTGCAAGAGCAACCTGTAAACATAGTAAAAATGTACCTGAAGGATGATGTCTTCGGTAATTACATTGCACTACGAAATAGAAGCGCATTAAAGAAGGTAGATTCACAAAACAAGACACAATCATGATTTAGCAACTTCCATAGAAATTCTAGCAGTATTTACTAGATATATAGCTCATTTATAGTTTATTAGACAGAAAACTGAAGGCGGGAATTGATTATTAACCTGTATTCAATAAAAATCACCTTATTATTAGTAAAAAACTATAACTAACCTTCTTCCAATCTTTCCCATATTCACGGTAAGCTTCATAGAAACGCTCAAGCTCTGCTTTACTCCATTGTGGTCCTAACATGTCGGTCAATTTTCTCTTCTGCATAGCATTGAAATTTTACAAACTAAGAAATAAATCCTGACAAATTTTATCAAACATTTCTTTTAATTTTTTAACACCTAATTTGATATTGACAAAATTCTTTTTTTTCCTAAACAAAAAAGTACTATGATGAATTCTTTTCCGCTCGATTGAAGGAGCATGCTCAAATAGGCCAAAAAAAAATTGAAAATGGAAACTTTATTTCCCATATTCTGAATACATGTATACAAAAAGAATTTTGTTTCAAATAAGTTAAGAAACAAATTCACCTTCTGAATAGCAGGACTAGCCTTCTGCCTATTCTTGCCGGTATTTGCTGCATCTTTATCTTTACTAGCTGCAGCCTCACGAATATTAGAGAACCTCTTATTTACACTTCTAGATTTCCTGGTAGGGCCCATGACTGATTTCCTTGATTGTCTGAAAATCACCAAAAAGGATAAGGAATGTCAATTGCATCCTAGCACCAAAAAGAGATATATAGAGAAATCGTAGAAAACTAGGCTCTAGATGTGACAATCTAACACTTGTAGATGTAAAACATTCACATAGAATACATCAGCATTTGACTGCATGTATAATGCATGTTTTACATCTACAACTATAATATATGATAATAATTAACAGAACACCATTATTCAAGCTATTAATGCCAACTTGGGCATCGCTTTGAGCACTAATCATTTGTCTGTATATATTAGGCAAGGTGGTAGCAGAATTTACGGATACATACTAAACAACAGTAACAAAAGCAACCAAGCCTTTTTTCACTAGGTGGTTCTAACTACAAACAAGTTAAACAACTTAAGCAGAAATTAGAGTCCGAATGCTCAATTAGACAAAAACAACACTTCCGACAAAAAACGTTCAACACCAACTGCTCTTGCCCTGTGCAGGAAGGGCATGTACCAGTGATTATCAACAATAGACAGCGGACCTTAGTTCAACTGAACTGCAACATATTGATCAAACTAAACTACAACTACTCTTCCAAGTCCAAATTCCCACCTAGACCAGAAAAATATAAGATTTGCAGATCAAACTTCAAATCTCAATACTCAATCGTTACCATTTAAAAAAAAAAATATATTGCTTAATGAACTGTTTCGCTGTCTTCTTCTGCCAATGCTAATCCACAAGAAACACGCAAATCACGCATACATAACAATTAACAACATAATCAAAACCTATAAACTTGACCCAGTGACAGAGTAAGGATAAAAATTCCAACAAAGTAAAACATCAAATTCAGCGTCGATAAATTACTTAATCTAACAGACACAAACCCATGGAGAATTCAACAGACCTAAAAATTTCTCAATTATCAATGATCCTTCGATTTTCCCGCCAACAAATGGAAAATGGAACATCAAAGCTTGAATTTGTTGAATTCAGCTCTAAATTAGAAAGCAAAATTAAAATCACAGCTACGGCGTAATTTGAGAAAGAAACAAACAGTTGCATGTGAATAAATTAAAAATTAAAAAACCTAAGATAGTGAAGGTGATCGAATTAGTTTAACACTAAGATTAAAACATAACAACGCATTTTACTTTATCCAAGTAAATTCAGAAAGTGAAAGAATTGGAATATTTTGATGAAATGAAGGTTTGATCTTAGAAAGGGAAAATAAGAAGTGAGAATTGAAATTGGGAATCAAAGAAAGAAGAAGAAAAGAGCTTGAGAATAAGTGAAATTGAAAATGAAAAAAGTGAAGTAAGAAGAGGAAGAAGAAAATTGAGTCGATGAGAAAAAAAAGCTTAACTCACCGAAGCGATCGATGAAGAAGAATCGATTATAGATTAATTGAATTGATGAAGGAAGGGATCTAGTGTGATGATGATGGTGGTGGTGGTGGTGGTGGTGGTGGTGGTGGTGGTGGTGGTGGTGAAGTTGAACGACAACAACTACTCACTCACTCGTACTTGTCTTCTTGTTTTTGCTGGCGTTAACTATAAACTAAACTAAACAAATGGAATGGAATCGGGGGCATAACCGCGAAACTTTAAAATAATACCGTAGTTCCATTTGGCTTAGAGGGTGAGAGTCCGATTAAGTCTCCGATTTTTGCGGTCTGAATCGATTATGAGGTAAAAACTCGTTTCATTTAAACATTAAAATAATTATAAATCTGTTAGGCTTAAATTATTTCAAAACAAAAGTGATTTGATTTAACGCCGTTCAAATTAGATGAAAAATGATATTTGTACAACTTTTGTACAATTTTCTCTCTCATACTCATATTAAGTTCTTATTCTCTCTTACTTTTCATCTCTCTATTGTTTTTGACCAATAAGAAGAGAGAACAACAAAGTTGTACCAAAATAGTTGTTCAAATATCATTACTCAATTAGATTGGTTATCGTTTATTCAAAGTTAATATTAATATTATAAAATTGTTTCCGTGAACTTAGCTCGAGTATTAGGTACAATGCATAGTTTATGTAGCGGCTGACGTTCGAACCTCGGACATCTCACTTATTTACTTTGAAGAATTTCTAATCACCTGACTACTTGACAAAAAAATTAAAATAAAAAACCAATGACTTTTGATTTGATCCGAACAATTTTCACAAAAGAATATTCAAATACATCGAATAATATTTGGTTTTACGTGGCTTTCAATTTTTCTTTCTTGGGTCGATTTCGCGGTTTTATTTGAATCAATTTGGATTTAACACACATTAATTGTGACATTCAGATATAACCAAAAATATTATGAATGGTTGGGATTCAACACATACATTTACTTGCTATTACTAGTTTCGATAAATATTGTCATTGGACCCACTGCCCACTGTTGATTTCCTCGGAGTTGGTCATTTAATTGTTCCAAATTGTCTTGGAACGAGACATCAAAGATCAACCATTCACAAAACTAGTATGGAGCCCGTGCCAATCACGGTAAATAAATCATTATTAAAAAATAATTTAATTTTATGTTATGGATTCACCACACATTTTAAAAAGAATTTAACTAAGAATAGACAGGTATTATAAAACATGGTTTAACATAAATTTGATAGATTTATAATGAAAAATATATTATTCTCAGACACTGTTAGTTGACATGTAGTAGCATATTCATGTATGAATATAATTAGTTATTATTAACTATCTAATGTATTGAATAACTTTTAAAAAGATATAAATAAATAATGGGTTATTTGAATGATAGCTTTGGCCCATTTTAATTATTATTTTTGTGGATTGCCTCTTAGTTTAGGTTTTGATGATGTTTTTATTTAGATGTTGATTATGTTTTTATGATTAAACAGTTTTGTTCCGAAAGCACCTTAGTTAATCTATGATCTCAGGTTCTCTACATTAGTGTTATGTGTTAAAATTGTGTTTAGAAGTTTTTTCTGAATCAAGTCTTGTTATAACTGGTTTTTGAGTCATTTGATACGATTCCACATTGTGTTGGTTCATACCAATCACGCCCTCAGGTTCACTTGGTCCTCTGAAATGTCATTTTGATACGATTCAAACATATTATGATTCATATCACTTTGATACGATTCAAAGTTTTTCTTTAAATCATCAATACATCACTTTGTCCAAGATTTTGGCTTGATTGATATGTAGCAATGATTGATTCGTTTCAATCTTCACCTAGGTTTCAAGATACAATTCAAACTCTTGCCTTTAGAAGTTTGAATCGATTCAAACTTCATCTGGAAATTGTCTGATTGGTATTATTGTCCTAGTGGTCTATATCAATCTTCATGATGTTCAGATTATCTCATTTTACACTATTTGAATCATATCATGCTTTTTGTGAATCGTATCATTATGTTGTTTTGCGACTAAAATCAACTCTTTTCACTCACACCTATATATACTCATACCTACACAATTTTTATTCATTAAAACATTTTGCATATAGACTATAAACTCTCCAAACTCTCTCTCTCTCTCTCTCCCTCCCTCCCTCCCTCCCTCCCTCCCTCCATTTCTTCAGATTAAATACTTTTTCTAAGATCTTTGTAGAGTGTGAGGTGTAGATCATTATGTTGCTATAGGAATTGTAATTTTGTTTCTCTCAAGGGTATTGGTGGAAGATCAAAGACTTGAATAAATGAAGGCATTTTTCACCTCCAAGGGTTTTGGAATTGTAATTTAGTTTTGTGATTTTTGCGTGTGTATTGATTAATGAATTTTATAACATGATTCAATAGTGAGCTTCTTATTCATATTTGAATCTTTATTTCCTTATATTGCTTTATTCATATCATCATAATCAAGCATAATCCGATAGTCATAATCGTATTTTAACTCACACTTTCGCAAACTCTTTTAAAATCGAAAAACGTTATTCACCCCACCTCTAACGCACTCTTCGTATCGTCATATAAATTAACAATTTTTATTCAAATAAGTGCAAAATATAGAGTAAATATCAGGGTCAAAATATGAATCCATATAGAACAATATCACATGGAGGAATAGATACAAAACAACAAATCAACTTATTCATTACTGTCCTAGTCAACACATGTCATGTATTAATTCCCTTTTTGCGAACGGCATACTAACATAAACCAAACATTATAATTTTCCTTTGTAATTTTTCGACATTGTTTTGCTAAATTTTACAAATAAAAAACAGCGAAATTGTTCAGTTGAGTTGCTTATAGTACAACTTCACCATCCAATTTGATTATCAAGTTTGTGCTACATGCTGATTCGGGAAAAATGTAGAGCATCACGATTTGCTTCTGATTCCGCTATTTTAGCTTCATCAATTTCATAGAGTGTGTCATTTAAACTCTTCCATCAGATTCATAACACTAATACCTATGCCCCCAACGACAATCAAATGATAGGTGAGCATCCACATTTTGTTTGTGACTGCACCTCTGTTTATCCCAATAGACAACTTTTGTGTGAAAGATTCACTTATTATAAATGATTTTTTCTTCATTCATTTCTCTTTTACAAATTTTGTTTGTAATTGCACCTCTATCTTCCAATATAGAATAAATTGCAAAACAACCATTGCATTTGAAACAATTATACAAATGTATGGGTAAATAGTTCACTAAAAAAAAAGTTCTACGATGTGAAATTCTACATTTTTTGTATAAATATAAATATATAATAAATGTTGAATATACCAAATGGAAAATGATGATTGGCACGAAAACAATTTCGCCTGAAAATAATTTCTCATGTTGTACTTGTAGCCTTTCTCACTACTACTATGCTTAATTAGCGTGTGATGTGGATGTGATGCTGCATTTTTTTTGTGTAACATGCATGAAATTAATTACCACCCCCATCTTTTAAGCTTTAACACCACTATTGATTACATTGGAAGTGATCACTTAGGGTGGTGCACATTGTAGAGTCTCTCGTTTAATATTCTCCCTATTTCTTCTTAAAGGAACTATTTTCTCTGATCGCTTACATCGATTTTATGAGTCTATAGAAACCACAATTTTAATCATTAAAATAGTACATGGAGGGATCACCACTGCGAGATACACACCTTCCCCTGTTTAGCCGTGAGATTTGTCGTGGTTGCATTGCTGCACCACCCAATGTCGCCGCTATATTATCCCTAGGTTAGAAGTTTCTTCCCCAATTTTTTGAAACCCATCATCTACTTTGAAAACCTTGAGCACGTTTGCATTTCTGATCTTAGATAAAATATATTTTAATTAGTTTATCATGGTTAGTTTATGATGGGAAGGTGATTAATGAAAATAGACGTGTTAGTTGTCAGAGGTGATGTTCTTTTTTATTCTATTTATTTTTTTGACCTAATTCTCCAAATTTTCTTTCGAAAAATATCTCCAAATTTTAAATTTGAATATTGAACATTTTGAAACATGATTACTTCTATTTTTTTTTACTGACTATCTGCAATAATGAATATATTAAATGTGTATATATGATTCTTCAATCAATAAGAAAATTATTACCATAAATGAAAATTTAATGTTATATTCAAGATGTGAGTGAAGAGCTATGGCTACAATATCTCAATTCCAAATTTTAAGTAGGTTTGGCAATTTCAATTAGAAAATGTGATTAATTATGTATGAAAAAGAGATATCATGAGTTTTTTTTATAAAGTTGTCTTCAAAGAATTGAAAGAAGGGATAATAGTTGTTTGAGTGGGATTATCTTTCAAAAATTATCTTTAAGCACCACTTTTTCACTTTCTGAAGCCATTAATAGAATTTTAACAATATCATTTGCATTACATATGTACATGTTGTTATGAAAATAAAACAATGTAACAAACGCAAAATATATCAAAAACATAAGTTCAATTTGAGAAAATCAATTATAAACCCCAATGGTCAATAAAAGATTTCGCCAGAGGTCATGGGTAATGAAAGAAGAAGAATTAAATGAAGTTCACAGAACAACAATCAGTGCTCGTCATGTTTTGTTTAAAGCACACTATAAACTAACCCCACAAAAGAAGTAATTCATTTGCCCCGAGCTTCTTAAGGATATCTTAAAACACTTATAACAGCAATTAACTTAGTCCCAATTCCAACACAAAAAACAAAAAATTGACTACAGGAGTGGCTGCTCCGGCAAAAAAAAAAGAACAGGCTATTATGGAAAGTTCATTTGCAAAATATATAATCATCACAAACTTGATTGTATGTGTCAAAATTTCATTGATAATATGTAAAAACAAACTCAGACTGAAAAAATTGTTCCTAATGATACTGTGTATGAGGTATAAATGTTACATTCAACAACTACATGTTCGCTACACAGCTAAGGACATATCAGCAATGAAAAATATCAAACTTTACGAGCGAGTGTCCTCTGCTTTGTTCCATGTTGTACTACCTTTTCCTCCACAGGAAGGCCCTTCCGCCGTCTGACTGCGTCAATCAATTTTCTTGCTGTATTTGGAAGAACGCTGGAACCATCTCCAAACTCTTCGATTTCCTCTTCTGTTTTAGGTACAAAGAAAGGATCCTCAAGTAGTGCTTCCCAATGGCTAAGGGCAAGAAGTGCACTTGCAGCGCCAGAAGTCCGACTTCTAAGCTCATCAGTAAAACCAAAACTCTCAGAAACAGGAACATATGCATGCACAGTGAATAAAGGGGAACCTTCCTGCATCTCTTCTTTCAAAATTCTAGCCCGTCTTCGGGAAAGTACACCATACATGGGACCCAAATATTCAGTAGTGGTATTCAACTCACAAAAGTACATTGCTTCCACAAGTCTTGGCTTATTCTTTAGCACAGCTTCCCTACAAGCATCTTTGACGGTTGCAATAACCTGCCCTGCAAAGATGCCATACTGATCGGATTGTTGGTGTGTTTCGGATTCATCATGATGCCCTGTAGATGGAGATATACGTGCCTCAATGACAAATGCCAAACCCCACATAGGTTCATCGCATAAAGGCCCAGCTGAAGTTGCTAGTTGGAACCCGGTTATAACATTACTCTCAAGACGCTCGGCATCCATATACAACACTTGGCTCTCATTTGAAGATGCCTCCGAAACCGAGTTACTGTTAGCAGAATTAGCAACAAAACCCAACTTTTCAGATAGTTGAGAAGAACCACGTATTAGAACAGAGCTATCGCTACTTTCTGCTTTAATATCAGGAGTGAAAAGAACGTTAGGGCCGATGTAACTCGGTCCAAGAGCCCATATCCTTCTCAAAAGCTTTAACCACTTCAATCTACATTTCTCAGCATGGTCTTCATCATTCTCAATCCTACACAAAATGTCACTCTCAATTGCATCCATTATACGTTTTTTAATCACTTCAGCTGGATTCTCCTTTTCGAGAATATTTGTTCTCTGCATTTCCATACTTTTAACTGTATGCTCCGACTTAATTCCAATGACATCTCCAAGTAAATTGGCGCTTTCATCAAGCACCTTTGTGAGAGAAGGTAGAAGTTTCATCACCTGCACGCGTACAACGCATCTTCCATTAGGCGTCGTTTTCTCAACATAATCCAAGTTCTTGCTAAGAACTTTCAAATTTTGCAGCATGTTGGATACCTCTCCCTCAATGGTCTCTTTGTAGGATACAAGGGGTGGAGAGACTTCCAAGCTTACTTTTGCAAACCTATCCTTCAAATCCTTTATGCATCTCTCGAGATGAACTTCACCAGCTGCGGCAAGAACATGTTCTCCTCTAGCAGAAACCGTAACCTCAACAAACGGATCCGCTCGATTCAAAAGCCTCAAGCCTTTGAGCAGTGCACCCATATCTGCAGGGTCAGATGGCTCAATAGCAACCCTCAAAATTGGGGCAACTTGAAATGCCATGCTCGAAAAAGGCCAACAATTCCTAGTAGAAGAAAGTGTAGCACTTTTCAAAATATACTGCCCAAGTCCTCGGATCGCAACAACATCTCCTGCTTTTGCAGATTTCACTACTTTCAACCCTTGACCCATCATCAGATACATGGATTTCAATTCAGCCTCTTGAATGTGCTTTTGCATTGATTCCCCTTTCAAAGGATCATACAAAGCCGAAATCACAAAAACTCTCTGCCCAACAGACAAAACACCACTAAATATTCTAGCAAATGCCAAAAAACACTCATCAGATTCACCCTCGCCTTCCTCACCAAAACTCCCTTCCCCAGGTTGAAGAGGAGGAAGCATTTTAACAGGAAGAGCAAACATTTTCGCCACAAAGGCAACACAAGGCGCCTCATCCCTACAATCACACTCCACCACCGACTTCCTCACGAGCTCAGACTCTTCCACCACCCTCCTATCAACCCTATTCTCAGAACCAACCTTGCGCTCAGGAATCAGCCGCGATATCCGAGACTTCTGCCCTTCCACAGGATCCGGAAGACACTTCAATACCATAGACAAAATGGCATCTGAAAGAGGAAGCCAACGACTCATGACAGCTTGAAGCACAACCTTAGAATCCTTATTCTGCAACTCACGCGCCGGAATCTGCAAATTAAAAGACTTAATAACCTTCTCAACCATCCCTTTATCCCCACCAAGTGCTCCTTGATAAACCTGCCACAAAGGCTCCAACACAAACTGAACAAACATAGGCCTAGCCTTATTACCACTAATCCCTTTCTTTCCAACAATCATCTTTGTCTTCGGATTATAATACCATGGACCCCACAAAGCCCTCAACAATGCACCCACACTAGCACTACCACCAAGCTTTGAAGCATAAATCTCAGCAAATTCATGAATCCCAAAACCCCAACCATCCAAAGCACAAGCAAACACAACATTCCCTTTCTGAGGCTGAAACTTATCTTCAACGTCATCATAATCCTCCATAACTTCACCTCCAGCAGCAGTCCCACCAGCAAGAAGAGCATCCACATCAGATAAATATTTCTCCGAATTATAAGCACTCCAAATCCCATTAACCTCATGAACAATCCTCAAAAGACGCGTATACGCTTCCAAAGGAGTGAGATTCAATTCAGTTATCAACCTATCCATCTTATTCAACACAAGACACGGTTCAAGCATTTCAGTCCAGCATTGACGAAGAACAGCATGAGTTTGAATATGAACACCTTCAACAGCATCAACAAGAAGAAGAGCACCATCCGAAAGACGCGCCGCGGTGGAAACTTCGCCGCAGAAATCAATATGACCAGGGGAATCGATGAGATTAACAGTATGGTGATTGTAGTGAAGCGAAATTGATGAACTCTTCATTGTTATAGCTCGACGTTGTTCTTCATCGAGGTAATCCATAAAACGGACTTTACCGGCAACCTTTGGATGAACCATGCCGCCACTCGCCGCCGCGATAAGCTGGTCCGCGAGCGTTGTCTTGCCGTGGTCGACGTGTGCCAAGATGCATATGTTGCGGATTTTTTTCCGGTCGTTGTTATCGGAAGTTGATTCTTCCATTTGTGTGATGAAACGACGGTGTTTTGGGCGGCGTTAGGGTTTTGGGTTGCGAAGCCCCACCGTTTGCAGAGTCGGAGGAGACAATGGTTTAGGGTGTAATAATTTAGGAATTTATTTTTCGATCTAGAATTTATAGGGTTTGATGCGTTTGAATTTTTATTTTTACTAGGTTATTTTATTTTTATTTGTCTTTCAAAAAAATTTCATAACTTTCACACATCTTGAATATAAAACGGTAGTAACTATGACAATAATATGAACATAAAATGATAATTACGTACAAAAAATGAAACAGAAACAAATTTGGAGGACGAAAAAACGTTTCATTTTATTTTTTATGGATTAAAATCAATATTCACAATAATATTAGAGACCAAAAACTTTTTTACCCCTAAGTTAAATAATTAATCAATTCATGTGAGTTCGACATGAATTGATGTCAAAATGACTCAAAACTTATTTATCACGCGAAGAAATGACTAATAGTATAATTTAACCTATTTTATTTTGTACTAAAGTATGATTGAAATTTTAGTCTTTATCGAGTATGTTTGTGTTAGATTGAAACTTTAAAGTGTGGTCTCAAGGTCTCGTGTTTAATTCTTCAGTATAACAATTAGAGGTGGGAAAAAAAATTGTACCCGCGGATAAAATCTGTCACGAGTACGGGGCGGATAGCTAAACGGGTATGGGTAGCACTTGAGTGACATAGAGTTGGGTGACATTGGTCAATGTCACCAATGTCACCCAACTCTATGTCACCGAAGTGTTATCCAAACGGGTATATGCAGGTAAAATAAATGGGTATTTAACTACCCGTTATTTTATGGATCCAGACACTTATTTGATGATATTCGTGTCCACGGGTATCCGTATCCGTTAATAAAATAAGTAAATTACTAAGATATCCATATGTGTGTGTGTATAATATAAGAGTTTGGTGTCTAAAAAAAATTATAGTTTATTCGCGTGTACGGTACTACGCACTTATCTGTTCTTTCTCTCTAGGATTCTTTCAAAAATTTCTCTTCCTCTCCTCTTATTGTGCGGCCATGTTTCTTATTCTCCTTCATCTCTTCTCATTTTTTCTTTTCTTTTTCTCCTTAGCTTTATTACTTGTTTATGATTTTAGATTTATTATTACTTGTTTATGGATCTTAAAAAGTTGAATTTTGTAGGTAATTGAAAAAGTATTTTTCTTTGTACATAAAAATTAATTAAAAAATTCATGAATACCGGCGAATATCTGTGGGTATCTAAATACCCGTGGATCGCCCGGATAGAGATACCCGCACGAGTACAGGGATGGGCATGGTACCATAGTTATCCAACGGGCGCGGGGATAGATATCATACCATCTGTATCCACGGATGCCCATTGACATCCCCAAAGGAAAACATGCGATTTTTTTATATAGACGAAAACCAAAATTTGTTAATTTTTAATTTTTTAGGGATGAAAAACTTATTTAACCCTTACATTTATTTTTATTTTTATACTAAAAAATTAATTAATTATAAAAATAAAAAGGAATTAAGTGTCCTTAACTTATGTACTTCACAAAGTTTTTTTTTTTAAACAATACTTCACAAAGTTAATGTGCTATACTATTTACATCACTTATTATATTACCTTTATGGGTCTGCTTGGATTGGTTGACATGAACTCTTGCGAAACTGTTTGAAAGAAAGAATTTAAGAAAATAACTTAATGATATGTTCATAAATTAGTTGCAACTTACTTTCATAAGTTTCCTAAATAGACCATGCAAACAACTCAAAACTATTATGAATATTATTTGATTTTGTTTTTCTTTTGTCATATAAATAATTTATCGGACAAGGCACATGGTGTTCTTGTATCTATCACTTGTTGGTAAATATCTACATATTCACCATGACTTGGTGCAATTTCAATTAAGCATTGGATCTCGTGTGCGCATTTTAAATTTGTAACTGGAACAATTAGTTTTGCTATATTGGGATGACCTGAATTTTCTACAGAATTTGTCTGATTTAGCTGATGCTGGTTAGGGGTGTGCATGGTCGGATAATTTGATCGGTCAAACCATATTCATATATAAACCATTTACAATATATGGTTTTAACCATGATCATATTTTATTGTAAACCAGTTATGAATATGGTTATGAATATATAACCGATTAGTTTTACAAAACCGGATTATAAATGAATATGATTTGGTTTAAAAAAATATCCAGATTATTTTAATATCCAAATTAAAAACCAGTTGTTTCTCTTTCAAAATTGATTTTTAAAACCAAATTTTATAAACAAAAATCCAAATTTGAAACAACTTATTCAAAAACGCTTATGTTATACAAAATAACTTATTACAATCTCTTTTTAAAAAACAGCTTATTCAAAACAACTTATTTATGCAAAACGACTTATTAGGATCTCTTTTTTCAAAACAACTTATTCAAAACAGCTTATTTATGCAAAACGGTTGATTAGGATCTCTTTTTTCAAAACAACTTATTAAAAACAGCTTATTTATGCAAAACGGTTGATTAGGATCTCTTTTTTCAAAACAACTTATTCAAAACAGCTTATTTATGCAAAACGGTTTATTAGGATCTCTTTTTTTCAAAATAACTTATGCAAAACAGCTTATTTATGCAAAACAACTTATTAAGATCTCTTTTTTCAACAAAACTTATTCAAAACAACTTATTTATGCAAAACAGCTTATTAAGACATGATGAAATGCGTTAAAGACACCCACGTCTTTTTTACTATTTGATTTGCATCCAACGGTTGATGTCATGCGTCATAAGTTAATAATTTAGGGTTTTATTTTTCTACCTAGACTTTATAGGGTGTGATATGTTAAAAGAGTAGTGATATTTATATATCTAATTGATGACAACATTGCTTTTCTCTCTTCTTATTAGCACAAATATCATTTCTCATGTTAAAAAATAGAATGAAATTAAGTTTTGTATCTCCTCTAAAATAAGGTTTTGTAGTTGAATTTTTTCCAATGTTTTTTCTACAAAGTAATCATATTTGAGATGTATTGGGCTATTAAATGTGGATACAATATATAACTAAGTATTTCTATTTTATTGGGTCAAATAGTAAAAAAGTAACTGTATCATCTTCGTTGATGCCAAAGGAATGAGTTCATTTTGCTACTCTTTAACGATCTGGAATGTTGTCTTAATAACCTATAATTGTTTGACCATAAGTGCACTAGTTTTTTGAATGGGAGGAGCATGAATCTATATACAATTAATTTGAAAAGGACCAGCATGATCGATCATGTACACAGATTTAGTTCCACGTGAGAAGAAAAAATGCTTAGTTGCAATAGTGAGTGGAGATAAATTTGCAGTTAAAACTAAAAGACCGTTAATAAAAAAGGATTATAGTGGTAATTCCTCGCAAGGAGTCAAAGCCTGAAATTGTACTGTCATATTCACTAACTCCATTGCTTAACTAACTAACTAAAATAGTAAATATCATCTCTGATCATTTTGCAGCCTCACAATTTTGCTGCAACTTGACTTTGCAACCTCACACAATTTTGCTGCAACTTGACATTCTTCCATTGTTTAACAAGTTCATTGTATATATACCTTAGAAGAATCAATCACAAACGCTGCCATTGAGCTCATAGCAGTTGACATTCCACCACAAAGTAGCTTAACAGCAATTCTTCACCTACTTTTGTACAGCTTCCACCATTTCTTCTCAACATAATTGTTATTTTTTTTAAAGGTTATATTTCTTTCCTGTATTATTAAGTAGAAAAGGACCACGGCCACCGTCATGTTGCTACATACCGTCATATTGATCGCTTTACAAACCATTGTCATTAGCTCATGATTAGGGTAATTCAATTAGATGCATTTGATATAACTCTGCTACCATGAAATCAAACATATTAATCAATAAAAGATGAAAATATGCATAGAAGAAAAACAGAAACATATATATAGTAATATTAAACACTACTACTATGAGGTTGATTCATCTTTCATCTTCATCATCTCCATCTTCTCCAGTTCCATCCTCCTCTTGTTGATCTGGATCCTGTTGTCTTCGTTGATTTCACGACGAGGTTTAAGCGTGAGGCGACGAAGCATCCCTTGAGTATGGCTAGCGAGTGCAGCAGGATTAGCACGGATTATAGCTAAATCCGGCAGCTTTGTAAGCATCCTCTAACTCCTTCTGCTCCTTCTCCATTTCTTCAGCGTGTTCCCTTAACAAACGCAAACACCAATTCTCTTTCTCTTTCTCTTTGCGTTCGTGAGGACCAATAACAACATCCTTCTTCGATTTTGACATACCCGCCATCGATCTCAATTCCCACAAACAAGTCTTTGTTTTTTCTTCAAGAGAAATAAAAACCATAGGGTTTAACTTTCTTTTATTTTTTTATTTTTTTCTTCGGATAGCCTTGTGGCTAGAATTCATTTATAAGGTGAATAAGTGGGGTGTCCGGGTTCGAACCACGGCCCCTGCATATAATAATGCATTGTCCTACCAAGTGAGTTATTCTCACGGGACTAACTTTCTTTTATTTATAGGAGAGAAAACAAGTGGGCCAACTCTGGAACGTAAATTCACCAACTTACGTAATTTAAGGCTTTGTTATACTTTTAAATAAATTTTTGCAGAAAAATTTGTTTGAATAGATTATTTTAAAATGTCATTCTAAGTATTTTATCATTTTGTTATAATTTTTTTTGGATATTAAAATTTTGAAAAAAATCTCTACAAAAAAGGTATTTCATATAGTTTTTCATAAAAATCATTTTTGAAAGATATTATTTTAAACAAATAAGTGATTTTCACTATGTAAAATCTCAAGCAATGAATATTTAAGTTAGTGAATGTCAAAATCTCTTTTTTAATTTATATCAAATGAGTTTGAAATAACTTCTACTATTTTTTACGCCCTTTGTTCCTTTTTAAGTGTAGTTTTGGAATATTAACACCAAAATAACGAAGTGTATTTTTTCACATTTTCTTCCTATTATACCACCGGTTTAATCCACAAATGTATTTATACTTTTTTTTTACACATTTTCTCTTTCCAATAAATTTAATATGTTATCTTTCGCTCGTAACAAACATTTGTTGGTTACTATTTTTTTCTCCAACAAATTCTTGTTTTTTTGGACACCCCCTCTCTCTCATAACAAACAATTATCAATTTTCTAACTATTCATGGAACCATTATTATAGGTAACAAAATTTTGTCTAAATTTTAAGATAACAAGAAACAAACTTTGTTTAAAAAACAAACTTTAATTTTCCAAATATATAACATTAATTAGTTTTATTGAAAAAGATAAGAGTAATTGACAAATCATACCCTTAAAATACCAAAACAACAGTTAAATAGAAACGTTAAATCCGCACTAAAACAACAGTTAAAAATGAACGGAGAGAGTAGTAAATTTCCAAAAAAATCCATTCTTAAAAATACAAAGAAAAATCCATTTTTTTTAAATCTAAAACGAACATGCTATCAAATTCAAACTAGTAATTCTTATTTATTTAATCCTGATTAAATCTTTAATTTTTTTTAAAAATCAAATAATTATACATTAAAACAGCACAATCAAATCAAAAGAAGTGTTAAAAGATTTCATCAAAAAAAATGTTGAAAATTGAAAAGATACAATTTTTTAATTGTTGTAAGCAACCTTGATTAACCCTAATCTTACCCTTTTTTGAGGGGTTTGAAAAAATATTTATGGAAAAAATCTCTACAGAGATTCGAACCCATGCCATTTTGGTTACTTCAAAGCATTTTAACCGCCAAACCACTTGCTATTTTTGTGATATCATTTGGCTTCCGCAACATGATATCCAATATTAAACTCCCTTTTTAAAAAACTAATTAATTCCTTTTCCTTTTTTTCCAAATGGTTTCGTACCCTTTTTTCTCCTTTCAACTGATATTTATATATGAAACTTTACAAAACCCCGTACATCGTACGGGTTAGAGTTTAGTTTTAAAATAATGATAGGAGAGGTATAACCTAGGATCGTGGGGGACGGGCGCGTGAAAATTGATTCTCATGCGCAAGCTGCACCCTCTTAGCGCCGCGTGTCCTTTGTTTCCAAACGTTACAGCTTTATCACTTTGAGATGCTTACAATTGTTCGCAGTAAGTTTCTTTGATGATTCAAATGAATATAAGCTTCTGTAGAGTTTTTTTTTTCCCAATTTGATAGAGAGAGTTTGCAAAGAGAGATAAATTGATGTGGGTTAAATATAATGTTGATAGGCTATGATAAGTTTTGGTGGAGTGCTATAATCTAACCATGAAAAAAATAGGTCCATTATGGACCAACTTTTTTATGGGTCCAATTTTTACGCAACCTGAGATGCAATATGACTTAACATCTTCCCTTAACATAATAAACATAGAGTAAAGTAATACGAAGTTACACCTTGAGATCGAAGGATGCAATTTTTTCCGGTTTAGAAGAACCCATAATAAAAACACTAAAAATGTAGGAGAATACAATCTCCCACTCAAAGCTTCGTATACAAATTTGATGGTAAAAATGTTTTAAGTTTTCAAGAACCCAACACCACTTATTTGGTCCATTTTGAGACAAGTTACTTGGCAGATGACCCCTTAATTAACACCTCCAAAGCTTGCTCATCCCTTCCAAAAAGCTCCCTACTCCACTCTAACTCCCAACGTGAACAGAAATATATATTTATTTTTTGACACATATTTCGAAGGGATTTATTTTTTGACACGTGTGATGTAAAATATATTTTGTACAAAAAATACATCTACTTGCGTGTAGGGGTGTTCATGGTTCTAAACTGCATTGGAACTGAACCACATTAATGGTTTCAATTCAGTTTTTAAAACCACTTTTAAAAAAACTGATTTATTTTTACAAACAATTCAGTTCAAGTTTAAAACCGATTCGGAACCTGTTTAATATATTTGAACCATATTTTTTTAGTGCACTTTTATTTCTTTAGATTTTTATATTAATTTTTAATTAAATAATTTAACTAAATAATATAATAATTATAAAACAGCTTATTACGATCTCTTTTTAAAAAACAGCTTATTTATGCAAAACAACTTATTAAGATCTCTTTTTAAAAAACAACTTATTTGAAACAACTTATCTAGGCAAAACAACTTATTAGGATCTCTTTTTCAAAAACAGCTTATTCGAAACAGCTTATTTATGGAAAACAACTTATTAGGATCTCTTTTTTCAAAAACAGCTTATTTATGCAAAACAGCTTATTAGGATCTCTTTTAAAAAAACAAGTTATTCAAAACAACTTATTTATGGAAAACAACTTATTAGGATCTCTTTTTCAAAAACAACTTATTCAAAGCAGCTTATTTATGCAAAACAGCTTATTAGGATCTCTTTTAAAAAAATAGTTTAATCAAAACAGATTATTTGTGCAAAACAACTTATTAGGATCTCTTTTTTAAAAAACAGCTTTTTCGAAACAACTGTTTTGCCTGAATAAGCTGTTTTTGAAAAAGTTGTTTTGCCTAAATAAGCTGTTTCAAATAAGTTGTTTTTTTATAAAAAAAGAGATCGTAATAAGCTGTTTTGCATAAATAAGCTATTTTTGAAAAAGAGATCCTAATAAGTTGTTTTCCATAAATAAGCTGTTTCAAATAAGCTGCTTTGAAAAAGAGATCCTAATAAGTTGTTTTTCATAAATAAGCTGTTTCAAATAAGCTGTTTTTTTTATAAAAAGAGATCCTAATAAGCTGTTTTGCATAAATAAGATGTTTCAAATAAGCTGTTTTTGAAAAGGAGATCCTAATAAGTTGTTTTCCATAAATAAGTTGTTTTTTTATATAAAAAAAAAGATCCTTACAAGTTGGTTTTCATAAATAAGTTGTTTTGAATAAGCTGTTTTTTTTATAAAAAGAGATCCTAATAAGCTTTTTTGTATAAATAAGCTGCTTCGAATAAGTTGTTTTTGAAAAAGAGATCCTAATAAGTTGTTTTCCATAAATAAGCTATTTTGAATAAGCTGTTTTTTTAAAAAGAGATCCTAATAAGCTGTTTTGCATAAATAAGCTGTTTCGAATAGGCTGTTTTGAAAAAAGAGATTCTAATAAGCTGTTTTCCATAAATAAGTTGTTTCGAATAAGCTGTTTTTGAAAAAAAATCCTAATAAGTTGTTTTACATAAATAAGTTGTTTCGAATAAGTTGTTTTTTAAAAAGATATTCTAATAAATTGTTTTGCATAAATAAGCTGTTTTTTAAACAGAGATCGTAATAAACTGTTTTATAATTATTATATTATTCATTTAAATTATTTATATACTAAATTATTTAATTTAAAATTAATATAAAAATCTGAAAAGAAAAAGTGCACTAAAAAAAATATAGTTCAAATATATTAAACTAGTTCCGAATCGGTTTTAAAATTGAACTGAATTGTTTGTAAATTTATGGTTTAGTTCATAAATCATTTAATATGGTGTAGTTTTTTTTGTCTAATTTAGTTCAATTAATATATACAATTCAGTTAACTACATTTTTACACACCCCTCCTTGCGTGTATTTCCTTTTCATTATATCCACTTACATGTAAATACACCTAAAACATAAGGTTAAAAAAGTGGAGAAAAATGTGACCGACATTATAATTGGCAGGGTGCTTCCTATGAAACAGTGGTTAGTAGTAGCGTCCAAAAACAAGAAGAAAGCATAGTTGCGGCAAATCACTGTTGTTGTAAAAGTTGATTGCAGAAGAAACCTGTCCAATTCATGCGCCATAGTCAAAACACTTTTTCGTCTAGTCACACTCATGGATCTTTAAATACATCCTAGCCGTTCATTTCTTCAATCACATTTACATATTACTATCTCAGCCCTTCACTCCTTCTTCTATTCATTCTCACCAACCCTCTGTCACGTTTTTAAATCTTTTAGCCACTAACTCATCCACGCGCGTTACAACCACGACATATCCACTTCCTGAGATATTCTTCTTGTATTTTATTTTTTTTTCCAAAATTATCAATATTTATTTTATAGTAATTAAGATTATTTCAAAAAAATTATAATTAAGATTATTTCAAAATATAATTTTTAATCGAATTTAAAATGACGATTAGGATTTCCTTGATTCTATGCCTTAGTTGGTCAATCTAGATCATAATCCAACTAGAAATTGAAGGTTGAAGTTTACAACGTTTAACAAAGTAGACTTATTTCACTTACAATTCAAGGTACCGTTTATCTAATATAAAAACTCTTTTAAAAAAAACTTTATGTCTAGATGAATCTCATATTAACAAAACATTTGAGAAAGTTTAACACATCCAAGCTAGTTAAAACTCTAAGGGTCCGTTTGCTTCGAGAGTTTTGAAAAGGAGGGGAGGGAAGATTTTTAATTTAAAGTGTTTGGTCCGATTTTTAGAAGGGGAGAGGAGGCGAGGGGAGGGGGGCAAATCTCTTTAAAATTTTATTGCATTGTCATAATTATCCTTAAATTAATTTCAAATCTCAATATTAACTTTGTAACAACTTTTATTATTATTAGATTATATTATTTTCGTAACAATCTTATTATTATTAGGTTATCTTATTCTTGTAACAATTTTTATTATTATTTTGTTATATTTTCCTTGTAACAACTTTTGTTATTATATTATCTATCACTCTTATTTGTTACATGTACAAATCACTCCTACTACTACTTTTTTGTTGTCAACGGCCTTATTATTATTATTATTATCTTATTTTAATTCAGCTTATTATTACTTGTTGTTCCTTTTTTTTTCCATTGTTAATTCACCTATTCATGTCTTGTGGTGCAAAATATATGAGTCAGCTTGAGATAAAATAAGCAGCTTAAATGTGTGATTGTCTTTCACCGATCTCCGAAGTCGTAAAAACAAGTAGTTTCTTTTATTTGATTAAGTTTAAGGGTAAAACGGTAAAATAATTTTAAAATCCCCCCCCCGAACCAAACACGTTTTTAATTAAAATATATCCCCTCCCCCACCCCTCCTAATTCTCGAACCAAACGGACTCTTAAGGGTGTCAAAAAACTGCATTTTGTGAAGAAAAGTATTGCACGTAGGTTTTGTCCTTGTATTGTGTTAATAAATAAAATAAAAGTGGCATACAATCTTCAAGGAATACCAAAAACATATATAAAGCATTGCGATTTTTTACTTCTAAGTAGCATTAGGAAGGGACAAAGAAAGACAAACAAGAAATGCTAATACGCTATTTTGTTACTTTAATCACATCCATATCATGTTATTCGGCAATTTCTTGGTGATGAGGTACATATTCTCATTTTGTGCTTTGAAATTTTCTATTTTGATGTTTTTTGCATTTTTCTGCTCTAATATTACTTCAAAAAAGACTAAACCTGAGTAAAACATAACTTATATTGAAATTGGATATTTATCAGAGATTAAAATCAAAACTTGAAAATTTTGAGAGGGTGGAAATCATACTTAAAAGGCCATGGCGCTAAAAACATTTGTCATAGATTCATTGACCATGTAAGCAATAAAGGAGCATATTTAACATAACATGGACCAAATGTTCCGACAAAAACTAAAAAAAACCAAAAATGTGCGAAAAACTTGTCAGAGACTGAAAGCAAAAACTTGGTTGTATTTTAAGAGAGCAAGTGTATATAAAACTTTATTATATATAAAGATAAAGGTCCACTAATGAGATGAAAAATGGTTATAGGCCTATGATAAACTACATTTATTCATTGAAAAAAACTGCAGAAGGCAATTTAGATTGTTCACTGAAAAATACTACTGACAGAACTATCATCGTGAATACGCCAAATAGTTTCACCCAACAGGTTTGCTACGGTAAGAATAGTTAACTGAGGGAAATAGTTCTTCTCTGCTACCGGAATAGTGTTCGTGATTATCACCTCTTGAAATAAGCCGCTGGACAGCCTCTCGATTGCAGGAGGGCTGCAAATAAAGCAAAACAAACATAATGAGACTATTGCTAGCCATATAAAAAAGTATTAGTTACACTAGTTAACTACGGTTTCATCCATAAGGCAGAACATAAGTGCCTAGCCACATATTAATGAGCTGAATGTCACCGCTCAACATAAGGTTCCTCGATGTAGAGAATAAAAAACATGACACCAGTAAGCTGAGTAATAACGCCGATGACTGAATAATTTGCGATTACAGTTAACAGCTTCTGCATTATGTATGCTAAAGGAAATCGAAGAACATGATATTCAACAGGTTACAGGTATAACATGCTTCAAATTTAGGACGCAGAATGTCAACTCTGAAACTTCATTGACTTTACTAGGGGATTGAAATAACCAAAGATTAAGAACAAAATTGTATTGAAGATTTAACAGCAATACCTAAAAACACCATGAGTGCAACAAGCATAAACTTCCCTAGCACCCTCTTCATGTAATAGTGCTGCACCCTTAGCAATGGTTCCTGAGATGCAAACAGATATCCGTCAACAAAAGGAAGAAATATAATGTACACAATCGTAGAATAATTGTAAATCTCACTTACTGTCTTAAGATAGTTTTAACTATTTAATAAAGTCCAGTCCCCAAAGTGACATTAAGCAATTTTTTTAAAGAATAAAAATGCTTTTGAAAATCCTGATGCAAATACATACAAATAAGTAACACCAAAATATGCTACAAAAACATTTGGGATCTATCATTCTGTTGGATAAAAGTTCATGAAAAAAAAGAGGGTATAAATACAATCTAAAGACAAGGCCTTCATGGAAAATGCACTAAACAAAATATATAGGCAGTGCTGCAGCAGAGAATTACAGAGACTGTATGCATGTGTGTGTGTGCGCGTCAAGAAAAACGTTTGGAAAACGTCTGGGATGTACATAAATAAAGCTTGAATCAATGAAGGAAAGATAAATATTTGTTTTCTTAGTTAAATGTCTTTCACCCAGCAAAAAACCATAATACAACAGAAAAGCACATGAAAAAAATCTGTTCAAATGTTAAATTGTACATTGAAGAAGGCATACCAGCAGTGTCAATCATATCATCCACCATTACAGCAACTTTTCCTTTTACATCACCAATCAGATTCATCACCTGCAGGGGAACATAACACAAATAAATATACATGATTCATATAGTTAACTGTAATTAATCCCTGAGGAGAATCAGCACACTGCAATATTATATCATGCTAAACCATGTGCGCATACAAAAAAATAACAATATAAAAACAAGGACCTCTGACCCTAAGCAAATAACAATGCAACTTATTGTGATCCCCTCTAGAGCTTGAATTCTCATAACCTTGTCAAAATCAAGGAAATTGGATAACATGGCGAAATTGTCTTGTATGAGAACTACTAACTGATTACAATGTATGAGCTTGAATGCACAGATTTTGTTGTGGTTATTACCTCAGCTACATTGTGTCCATGGCGCCTTTTGTCTACAATAGCTAAAGGTGCATCAGATAATTTCTTTGCAAAAGCACGTGCTCTCGCAACGCCGCCCACATCAGGAGAGACAACCACCAAGTCATTTGAACTTATTGTCTTACTAGCAAGATAATCAAGGATCACAGGCTAGTGGAAACATCATACACAATAGCATTAGAAAACACATATTGAAGATTGATGAAACAAACTACAACCATTCAGAGCTAATAACTTACCTGACAATGTACATGATCCACAGGAATATCAAAGTAACCCATGGACTGCCCTGAGTGAAGGTCACAAGCAAGAACACGGTCTGCCCCAGCTTTGGTAATTAGGTTAGCAACAAGTTTAGCGGCAATCGATTCACGCCCTTGAGTCTGTTAAGGAAGACAACAAAAGATGCTTCATTAATTGCTTATAAACACGACAGGGACACGGTTTCAGGTCAATGCAGACAAATACATCGCAAATCACTGAACAAAATTACACAGTTCTTGCATATACTTGCCTTTCTATCAGCTCTAGCATATCCAAAGTACGGAATCACAGCAGTGATATTTTTGGCAGACGCTCTCCGACAAGCATCGATCATTACTTGAAGCTCCATGAGATTCTCATTAGCAGGAGGACAAGTTGGCTGTATAAGGTATACATTGCAACCTCTAACACTCTCTTGTAACTGGACATAGATTTCACCATCAGCAAATCGCTTTGTGGTAATTTTTCCAAGTTCCAGTCCCATGTACCGAGCAATTTCCTAGTTGAAGCAACACAAAGTTATAAAAGAACAAAGATTTCTCATCTGAAACCTGCCCAATAAAAAGATGGGTCATGCAAATTATGTTTCATTGCAAGGGACCAACTAGTTCTATAACTCAGAGACATGACATGTCGTTTACCGTACCTAACATGTTTGTACATATTTATACACAAAAAAAACTATTTGTGCGTAATTGTGCTGCTGGATGAAATTACGAATCATTGACACAAACACCAAACATGACACTAACACGGACACCCACAATTATTTTTAAAAATGACATAATTAAATGTAATTGCATGTATCGGTGTCGTGTCAAACACTAACATGTCTTATGTGTCAGACACTAAACACGTCTACGATCAGAAATGTCGGAGTTACATAAGTAACTAAACAATACATTAAAAATGAAAGTAAATTAAAGCGGAAGTTATACCTGGGACAGAGCAGGATTAGCGGTGCCGGAGAACAATTTCAACTTGTTACCGTTTCTACTAACGGTTTTCTCAGATTCCATGAACCTGGGCAGTGTTTGTTCGTTGATAGCGGGAACAATTGGTTTCCCGTTAAAAACATTTGATGCTTCCGACATATCACATTTCTAACAAAAAAAAACAAAAATAAAATAATCAAATAAAATGCATAAAAAAAAATGAAAGAAAAGAGAAAAAAGGTTATTACCACTGTATTATACGCGACAGTTCGAGAGCGAGAAAGGTCAAGAAAACCTAATGTTGGAAAAGTGAGGCCATGAGAGACGCCGGAAAAAAGAGAAGAAGGAGCAAAAGGCATGGTTGATGAGGAAGTGTGTTGAAGTTGAAAGAGTGATGAAGCCATTTTTTGAGGGAAAACGACACGTGTCGCGGTTAGGGTTTGTCTTCTTCTTCTTCAATGGGTTTTCTCTGCAGAGAGAAAAGAGAGAGAGGTGTTTGAAGAAGCAGAACAGAGCGATTGGCAAGCTCTGTGTTGCAGCTAGTGGCGGGTCTGTGGGGTTTTAACGCAAGTGAGAGGATTCCATTTTTTAATACGACGTCGTTATACTAAACAGTCAGCGTGCGGCGTGCCTCTATTTTTAAGAAATAGTACAAAAAATGTATTACTTCAAATTAAATTAATAAACATTATTTTTTTACCAAAATAAAAAGCCAAATTCTATGGTTCATCCAAGAAAAAGTAATAGATAGGTATCCAAATTTATATATAGCATTTAGTTTAACTTATTTTCGTAATACATTGAATTTCATTTTTTTTTTACGATTATTGTGGAAAAAATGTTTCTGTAATGTAGAGTTCGATCGAGAGCAGTGGCGTAGCCAGGACCTTGACTTTGGGAATGCAAAATTTTAAAACTTCAATTATGTCTCTATATGTGAAGATATATGTCTCGTGTCTTACCAAATTTTGTTGTAACATATATACATACATATATATATATATATATATATATATATATATATCTGTGTGTGTGTCCATTTTATACTCAAGAAATATCAAAGACGTGTCAAAATTATTCTATTAGAAACAAAAAACATTTCGTTTTATTTTTTTTTGAAACTAAAATCAAAATTCACAATATTTTTAAAAACGAAAAACTTAGTTAACCCTGTAAATTTTATAGGATTGAATATAACAAGCAGCTAAATGGTAATGTGACTTAGTTAATTAATTAAGGATTACAAATAAGTTCACTACTAAAAAACAAAAATCAGTGAGGAAAATTTAAAGTGAGAAAACGTGAAATTTCTCTCTAATTTCGTCACTAAATGTTGCGACCAAGTAATTTGTGATGAATTTTATTTTTTCCGTCACTAATTTTGCTTTTTCTAGTAGTGGTTATTCGAGTCTAGTTAATTCCCTGGGTTCTTTTTACGTTTTTGTTGAAAAAAAATCTTCACAATGAAACACCAATTATCTATATTAATTAAAAAATGTAGTTACGTTACAAATTACAAATATTAAATAAAAATAACAAAGTCAACATGTAAAAGCAACGAGGTATGACTGTCATCTATAACAACATCATCAATATTTAAGACATAAAAAGAAGAGTGTGTCAACAAAGTTTGATGTGAGAGTCTTAAGAGGTGCATGAATACAATTTCAGGATGTACAAATGTATAAACAACCCATATTATTGGGTGGAAATTTAAAAAACCAGGCAGGGCGTATCCTTTCAATGGGTAGGGGTAGCCTTGGCCATCCAAAAAATAAATAAATCTTGTAGTAGTTGGTATCTATTTGTATTCGGCTACCTCAAATAATAAATGTTGAACTACCCCAAACAAATTCAATTGAAAATTAGAATAAATAAGAAAGTAAAAGAATTATTACATGATTGATAGATTTATTTGTATCAGTTTGGTACTTCCCGTCTCAATAACAATAATAGAGAACTTTTTCAACAATAAAAACTATCAAGACAATAGTCATAATTAAACATAACATTTGTGTACATTGAAAAATATATTATTAATCTATTTTCTAAATAGTCATTTATGGATAACATTGGCTTCTTAAAACACATTTTGTCCAACTTTTTAAAATAGCTATTGTCAATTTTTATCATTTATTACTGCTCTTAGTTAATTTTCGTGCATTGGTTAGTTTTTGGATTATTTAGATTTTAGTCTCTACATCACTTGCGTTTTTAGTCTTCAGATTTTGTTTAATTTTAATCCTTAATTTTTTGTTATAAAGATGAAATCCAAGACTAAAAATATTTTTTTTTTTGTAAAATTCTAACAAATTGAGACAAAAATTGAATAATTTTGTTTGTAAGGACCAAACCTAAAAAATTATAATTTATAGGACTAAAAATATATTTGATCTTTAAAATTAATATATTGGTTTTAATTTTTTTTTATAGTTAGCCCCTGCGTAAAAAAATTTCTAACTTCGCCGCTGAAACCAGGGGATGCAGGTGCATCCCCTCAGACACAAGTCGCTCCGCCACTGATCGAGAGTTAAATAAAGTTTGATTAATAATAGTTTTATCTATAAATTGAACTTGGATTACTTGAATGATTAATATTTTGATGAAACTCTTATCAATTGAGTTCAAACACTTAATTAAATTGAATTTCATTTCAGAAATGAATTTGAATTAGAAAACTTTTTTTTACACTTAGAAATCTTTTTTAATTGAGAAAAAAAATCCTATTTAAACTAAGTGTTTATACAACGGATTAAGGTACATCTATTTATTTTTTTAAGGGAGATTAAAGGTACATCTAATAATATTTAGTTTTATACGATTTTTAAATTTTCCAACTCGGATGTGATATTTATTTGAATAATTTTAGGTATGAAGATCTCCATTAAAGAAGACAGCTATTTCATATAGAGTAAATAGACAATTACCTCCCTGAAATTGTAAGTTTTGTCAATTATCTCCCTGAAATTAACAAAACATCAATTACCCCTTGAAATTGCACAACGTTAATCAATTTACCCCCTCCGTCAAATTTTTCTGTTAGTGAACATGACGTTTTGCAAATACCCCGTGAAATTTTGCACTTATGTGCAAAATGCCCCCCGAACTTGAAAATTTATATTTTTTTTATGTGTAATGAGAACTATTGTTGTTCTTTTTTTATTTATATATTTAGGGGGAAATAGGATAGAAAGGTAACATAGTGATTTCCTTGATGGTTGATTTATTAAATTTAATATGGAGAAGTGAATGAATGATACCATCTTAAAAATATGAACTAATTTGATGTTTGGTCTTTTCTTTTTCACATTGCATGTCATATTAGAGGAAAATGCACAGACCTTAAATCTTAGACTATGTGAACTATTTGGGAAATGGAAAGCCTTTATATTATTCTATGAATTGTGAGTTATGCTCCAAGGTTCTTGGCTTGTTTTAGTATCAAAATGAAAAAAGGTTTTGTGTCATGCTTTATACAAGAAAATTAGTTCACATCTAATTATGTACTAATCCTGTTCTTGTCTTGTGAAGGTGGAGCACACTCCTTAATTGTGACTTTGTTTCTCCTTATTGCTACTCATGCTAAGCCTAAGCCTGGTAAACTCGAATTGATGAGTATGAATTCTCTCAGAACCATTGTAAAAATAACCATTATTGTCACTT
>Ga0228711_1000540_pt1 | contig 47428 bp, 28 predicted proteins | sample MedpolnodulmetaG_2_FD_177996 | JGI IMG/M metagenome (GOLD analysis project Ga0228711, IMG submission 177996) | Root nodule microbial communities from Medicago polymorpha collected in Santa Monica, California, United States - brown nodules | ecosystem: Host-associated > Plants > Roots > Nodule...
TACCATAGAAAAAAAAAATAAAAAAAAATAAAAAACCTAAAAAAAAAAAAAAAAAAAAAAAAAAAAAAAAAAACTTGTAATGATACCAATCATTTGTTACTAGAAACAAGGAAGCACAAGATGATACATAACCAAACTAATATTTAAAGCTTTTGTGCTAACAACAGCACAAACGTAATTTGCTTTTAAAGTTTGAGATATTTTAAATCTAGATTTTCTTATTTAACCAAAAACAAATTTACAACAAAGTATAAGAAGTTCTTACAGTATGTTCTGACAATACATCAAGCACATCCTCATGAAACCACAACCTACTACGTTCCTCAGGCTCATTTGGTGATTTCTCACGAATGATTTCTCTTCCCATATCTCGCAGCAAATCATGCATGCCAAGCTTGTTCTTATCATCGATCGTTACAAGGCTTCGCTCAACGAGGACACTTATTCCAATTTCAGCGAAAAGTCCACAGCCATTTAATATATGAATAACATCATTTCGGTCCATCCCAATAAAGAAACAAGCTATGTCAAGGAATATTGATTTCTCTGTATCATCATTTAAACCATCATAACTTATTTTTAACTTCTTATGTACTTGATCATTGGGAATTATTTTGAGTTTCTCCAATACAGAAATCCACTCTAATTTCTCCCTATCAAACAAATAGGACCCGATGACTTCAAGAGCTAGCGGCAAACCCCCAGAATACATAACTACATTTCTGGAAATTTCAGAAAAATCTACCGTGGGACTCGTTTGCTTGAATGCATGCCAACTGAAAAGCTCTAGAGATTCACTTTCATCCATTTCTTTCATTGAGTATGTTTTGTTAACCCTATCCCTTCTCAGTATATGTTTATCCCTAGTTGTAATGATTATTCTACTCCCTGGAGCAAACCATTTACAACTTCCACACAAAGCATTTAGTTGGTCCAATTTATTCACATCGTCAAGTACAAGAAGTACTCTTTTATGACAAAGTCTTTCCTTTAAAATAGATTTTCCCGATTCAATGTTTTGTATCTTGGTTGTGGTTTCTTTGAAAATATCATACATAAGTTGTTGTTGTAAATAGACTTGTCCAGAAACTTGCTCCCAAACCTCCCTAATATTTGCAAGAAAGCTCCTACCTTCAAAATTGCGGCCAATTTTATTACAGATGGCCTTTGCAATGGTGGTTTTGCCGATTCCACCCATCCCCCACATCCCTAAGAGTAGAACATCATTTGATTGTTGAGTGTCTAGAAGTTGAATCATATCTTGCACTCGAGATTCGATTCCCACCGGATTATCAGCAATGAATAAGTCCGTCTTGTCAAGAAAATGTGTAACATTTTCAACAATATCCTTGATAACCTCACTTTCATTCCTATAAAGAAAAACAAAGAGATGGTACATTTACATTTACATGTCCATACATATATGGATATCTATGTGTTTACATATAAGTAATTACCTATGTATGTATGTGTCTAAAGTAGAGTGAACATTTGATTAAAAAAAAATTATAGGTTGGGACGAAAGAACCCAAAGAACCACTCTGACTGATTTAAGCAAAACATCTACCCAATATGAAACAACCACCAGCAACTGGTTGGGACGAAACCAACAAAACTCGCAACAGAAACCCAAACTTGTTTGTCCGGTGAAGAACCCAGAAGGACAAGAGGCGGATCTGAACGAATCTCCAAGAATCTGAACTTGGTTGAAGCCCAGACACGTTTAAAACCAAACACACAACAGCCACCGAAGACATGGCGGTTCCACTTCCAACAGTAAACACTTATATTATATCATTAAGTTGTCCTTAAAAACACAATAATAAAAAATTGTTAAAATGCAGAGAAGAAGTAGGTAACCTGGAATTTAGGACAAGAAATCCAGCAAGGCCGGCCGCCTCATGTAGCGCATCTTTCCACTTTAGTACAATGTCTTTGTACCCATCTTCAAGCACCATAGATTCCTCCTCCTCAAGCGTATTTCTCCACTTTGGCACCATGAGTTCATCCCCCTTTAAAATTCTTTTCGATAGATTTCGAAAAACTTTACCAAACTCACCTGTTTGATGACGAACTTCAGAGGGATGTACATCGTAGAACACAGGCAGTAGCATCTGTCCTGTGGTTCTGTTACACTCCATTATTTTCATCAACTCTTGAAGACACCATCGGGAATCAGCGTAGTTTTTGGAGAATACAATAACAGAAATTCTAGATTCTTGGATTGCTTGCAGTAGTGATTTTGATATGTCATCTCCCCTCACAAGGGAGTGATCATCCTTGAAAACGATAATTCCGGCGTTTTGAAGAGATGCAAATAGATGTGAAGTGAAAGACTTACGAGTATCTTCGCCTCGGAAACTCAAGAACACATCATACTTTCTAATTCTACTGTCCTCAGGACTATCATCCGGCAAATTTAAATATTGATCAACGTTAAAATCAGGAATCCAATCTAAATCACCGGAAAAGGTTACTGTTTGGGAAGACATGGATGGGTGATATGAGTTTTCAGGGACAGTGGAGGGAGCAAGAATTTTCGGAAGGAAATACTCTTCAGTTGACTTCGGTGAGATTTGAGATCCATAGGGACAAAAACGTGGGAAAATGGAAGGATTCGGTTTTTAATTTAAAATTTATATTTCCAAGACAATGTGTTTGACTCGTTGTAAAATCTTGTATTTTCAAAACAAAGTTTTTATCAAAAAAATTCATTAATTAATGTCCATAGAGCACTAGTTAGCAAGACCTTAAATATACTTTAATGTGTCAACTTTTCTTAACAAGGACAAGTAGCTTCTACCTTTATCAATTGTTTTTCTTAGACTAATTTCATCGCCATCTTTTCCTGGACCGTTTTCCTCAGCCGTTTCTTCATCAGCTAGATCAATTGAAAGATCCACATCTTTTCCCGGATTATTTTTGTTTGCAACACTTCTCCGGACAATTCTGCCACTCCTCCTCACATATTTAGGTGGAACAGTTTGTTGGTGTAAGTTCTAGAGGTCAATAGTTTATGTTAAATTTATGTTATGTATCATGACTTTTATTATTAAGTAAAATAAGACATTCTTTATTATACTTGTTGTAAGATTAATAAAGTGTCTATAATAGATAGTTCATGTGATGGAACATTAAGTAAGACTTAATCGTGAGATTACATCAACATAAAGAACACTACTCTTAAAAGTATTTGTAGTCAAGCTGTAATATAAATTGGGATAATAATAAAACGTATAGACTATTATGTATGTAGATTGATGACCACATCTCATGGGTCATAAATATGATATATTACATTTATAAATACATATAAATATTATGATTAATATTTAAACTGGATTGATCCACCATGAGAATATTACATAGTATGTTATAAATAAAAGCGTTATAAGATATTCTCATAGTGATAATTGTGTATACCACTCTTAGACCTGAAACCACTATGATCCCTAGATGTGATGTAACATCATCCCAATTTTTTGGATATTATTATTTATTATTTAATATATTATTTATTTAATTGTTTGATGTGCTTGAATTGTGGAAATAGTTGGTTTTTATTAAAAATAGAGAAATTAAGGTATTTTGATAATTTGGAATTGAGGGATATTTTTGTAATTTAGAGGAAGATGTTATTTAATGAGGTGAGTATTAACTTTGAGGAATTAGTACAAGAGAGGTAATTAGTAAAATAAGATAATTAAGTGATTAGAATTAGTAGTGGTTATTTTTATTAGCAAGAATAATGACTAAGTCTAATAGGTGTGAAGTTAACTAAGCTCAATTGGTGCGGGTATATAAGACTAGTAGTAGTCACAAATTAGGGTTGTAAATTCATTTGATAAGTTTAGAAAAGATGTTAGAGCTAGTGAGAAGAACTAAGAAGAGAGAAGAAAAGAAGATCTAGAAGGGAAAAAGAGGAGCAAGCTAGGATAACTCAAGTAAAGAGGGTAGATTGGAGCTAGGATGCTTAGCTTTTGGATTCCAAGGTAAGGGGTAAAAAGGTTGTGTTGACATTCAGAGATTATGAGTATTTTGTGCGGTTTTGGGTCATGTTTGTTCTTGTGTTTTCGTGAAATTGATGTTGAATTAAATTGAATTTTGTGCTCCATTAATGGTGGTGATTTTGAATATGTGAAGGTTATGTCCATGTTGTTAACTACTACGGAGCCTCCTATTTTCTTAGTTTCATTGAATCCAATTTGGCATAAGGAGGTACCTTTGAAAGTTTCTATTTTTGTGTGACGCCTTCTTCGTGATCGGCTTTCTATAAAGGATAATCTTCATAGACACAATATTATCCCACATGACAATATGTTGTGTGATGGAGGTAGCGGGATGGAGGAAACAACGAAATACCTGTTTTTATCTTGCCCTCTTTTTGGTTTTATATGGCCTCACTTGCATCATTGGGTCGGTATTTTGGCGGTTGATCCATCGTACTTGATCGAACACTTTTTGCAGTTTGGCTAGTTAGGAGGTAGTTCCAGATGTTTGCAGTCTACTCTTTTATTAATTTGGCTTTCATGCATTTGGGTGTTATGGAAAGAACGCGATAATAGGATTTTTTTAATAACAAGGCAACTTCTATTTATGAAATAGTGGACAAAGTTAAACTTCTTTCCTTTTGGGGTTTAACGCAAAACATGTGAATTTTGCTTATAGTTATCATTGTTGGTGGCTTAATCCTTTGGTTTGTTTAGGCATCATAATGTGAGTTTAGTTGTTTCATGCTTTTGCACATTTATTTGTATTAAGTTGTAAACTTTATTTGCTTTCTGTTCTAGTACTCCTTGTGCTAGTTAGGAAGTGAATTTTCGTAACCTAAGTTCCATTTTGTCTTGTTAAAAAAATGTATAACTATTAAAACTAGGTAAAATCAAATAAAAAAAATAAAAAATATTTAAGGTTAAATATGTTTTTGTTTCCAATAAATATATCAACTTTTTATTTTAGTTCTTCTAAAATTTTCTTTCGACTTTTACTCCTATAAAATTTTCAATCACCACTTTTAGTCCATACTTATAAGTCAACTCATGTTTAGCCTTTGTTTAATGAAATTATGTAAAAATGTGTAGAATATTATAAATATCTCTCCTAAAAAAAATTAATTTTTTTAACAAAACATGAATTTTTAACAGGCAAAAATATAAAGTTCATATTTAATTCATGTCTTGTTAAAAAATTCCATTTCTTTGTTTTTTTGCGAGATTATTATTATATTATAAATTTTTGGGTTAATAGGGCTTTACCCCCTGTAATATAAGCCACTTTTGGTTTTGCCCCCCGTAAAAAAAAGTTTTAGATTCCGTCCTGTTAAAATCAAAATTCTTCAGAAATAGACCTTGACCCCATGTGACTGTGCAAGTAAGCTGATGTGGCACGATGAATCAACATTTTTTTATGATGTGGCACAGTGACTGTATAAAAAAAAAAAATTAATATACGTGGCATTTGTGGCTAAATTTTTTTAAAAAAAATTCATGTTTTTTTATTTATTAATTAGCAGTTATTTTAAAAAAGCAATTACGTATTAAAATCAAATGAAAAAAAATAAGGAAAACGCCTAAAAAAAATAAATTCATATCTACATCTTCAACCTCTTTACCATCATTATCAATCTATTCATCTTCATCATCAAATTCAACCAACCAAAAATAAAAATTCATCATAATCTCCATTAAACTCTCAAATTCAATTCCTCAAAATGACTAGAACAACAACAACATCAACATCGAATTCAATTCCTCAAATTCAAGTCCTTTATTGGTGTTGAAATCGTTACACACACTTTAATTTCCATCCAACAATATCAACAAACAGAACCCAACAAACCCAAACTCGAATCCAGCAGCGGATCTAGAACACTGAACTAAACAGCAGCCAGCAACAACAACTTTTGTCATCTAGATTCCATGAAGACGAATGTGTGAATCCAGATCTTAGATGAAGCAAATTCGTGAATTCAGACAAGACCCAGGTCAACTGCGAATCAGAGTGAGCCATATCGTGTGATTGAAGGAGGACGACCACCGTATGCAGAGGCAACGATCAAACCCCTCTCGGGATTACTGTTCATCGACATGCTTCTAAGTCCCTTTTCACAATTCAAATCATATTTTTTAAATACTTCACAAGATAGACCCAAAAAAAGAAAATCCATTTCTAAACTCACCCTAGAAAAAGGAAAAAAAGAAGAAAAAAAACCCAATAAGATTTAATGGATTGAGATGGTGAAGGGTGGAAGGGGGCTTGAGATGTGTTACACGATTGAGGGAGAGATAACTTGGGGGTGAATTTTTTTTTTTCTATTGAAGATAGCTTGGAGAGATAGACATTTTTTTTTTCTGGATTTGGAGCTTGTGCTTGGGTTTGTAAAAATGTTTAACGAAAATCCCTAAATCAATAATTATTTTATGATTTTTTTGTTTTTTCTCTTAATTTTTAATTATATAATCAGGTGTCAATTAATTACACGCGTGGAACAATTAAAAAAAATGAAAAACAAAATTATATATCTAGTCATGTGCCACGTCAGCGCCACATCAGCGAATATGGTAAGTCAGATGAGTCAGGGTCTATTTCTGAAGAATCTTTATTTTACAACGATGGAATCTAAAACTTTTTTTTTACAGGGAGCAAAATTAAAAGTGGCCTATATTACAGGGGGTAAAACCCTATTAACCTTAAATTTTTCAACAAAATTTTATTCAAAAATATGAAGTCTACGTATAAGTTTACTTAAAAGTATGGATAAAAAAATTTAAGGAAAGTAAAACAAAAAAGTTTATATATTTGTAAGGATGATGAACGTATTTAACTCGAATCTTTAATACTAGCAAATATATATAATTATGGGTTTTGCTAGAAGACACATTTTATGAAGGTGTCTTTTAGCAAGTTATTCTATGAGCATTTGCTAAAAGACACCAACTAATTTTTATGAAGGTGTCTTTTAACAAAGTTATAACTAAAAAGTGAAAATCATACCTTGAGGTGTGAGTTGTTAAAAGACGCCTTTACAGGTGGCTTCCAGCAAAAACTATGTAATTATTATGGAATGGATAATGCACAAGGAAACACGAGGATAAAACTATGAGAGCTGAGATACATGGCATCACTTTAGTTGAGAAGATGATTGCTCTCAAAGCCATATTTCACCCTTCCTTCTATCCTTCTTCTAACAACACCACCACCTTTTCTACTCTGCACCCCCACCACAACACAGCAAGAAGAAGAAGCTCGGTTTTCGTCTGTCTCTGCAGCACCAACTCCAATGATGAACCTGATAATAATTCACAACCTGGAGGTGATGTTCAAAGCCAAGAGTTATTGGCTCAACTTGCAATGCTTGAGACAGAAAAGGTTCGTCTTACGGATTATTTGGATGAAAGATCCGAATATTTGACTCAGTTTGGTGAAGAAGCTAAAGCTGAGATTGATAAGATTGGTGAAGATGCTCTTAAAGGATTGGATGAAGCTAGTGATAGAGTATGTATGCACTTTTCACTCACTATTTACTTGTTCAATTTGTTAACCATGCATAGATTCTAGTTAGCTACAGAGTTATTCATTTTAGTACTTTACATTCCAGTAAACCATAATTCAGTTTTTAAAGTATATGAACATAACAAATAATTGTTAAAGTATGTACAATTTATCTTGTTGTTTAAAGTATATGAAAATTCATTATGTTAATCCCTAGTAGGAACTATACTTTAGAATTATTTTATATACTTTACAGACTAAATTCGAGAGAGACTGGACTATAATGTTGGTCAGGTAGAAGCAATTTGCCCCCATAGGAGTATCTGAGAAACTGTAGTTTGAATCCTAGGGGAGTAACCCACGGAGGTTGAGAATTAAAGGATAAAACATTGTTCAATTAGTCGAATTAAAAATTAGTCTCATAGTCGGTCCAAATGACCGAAGTAGCGGAAATGCCATGGTGGACTCATTGTGGTGCCAAAGGCTCTAATTACGGTGAGAATATGAAAATCCTTTGTATTAGTCCCTAGCATCTTGACAACAAAGTCTAAAGTGATGAGTTTTATATAATTTAGAGATAATCGTTATTTTTATTTTTTTGAAGAGGCTAAACTAGTCCACCCAATTTGACATTGGGAGAATCAAACTCGAGACTTGAGGAGAAGCATACTCATTATTTTTAAATACTATAGAGACTAAAGTTGAAGATAGCGATACTTTAGAAACTAAAGTTGAAGATAGCGATACTTTAGAGACTAAATTGATAATGTATTCTCTTACATTCCATATTTCTTTTAGAAGATATGTTAATGTACTTTTAATTTTATTTTAATTGTTTAATTATTGATTGATTTCTTAGATTATATGCTTATTTTGTTTGGGTCCTCCAACCACTGTCGGTTCCGCCGCGGTGGTCTGTTTCCGTCGTTTTTCTGACCACTAATACCCCTCCGGGGGCTGTCGAAGATGCCGTCAGCCTTTCTCCGTCACGACAAGCTTTGGGTACTTTTTGGATCTCGAAAAGGGTTGGCGTTGTTCTGGTTCGTAAACTCCTCCGTTCGTAAGAGGTTGATGTCGGCGACACTGTGTTGGTGGTTGTTTCTTGCCTTTGATATCTGATTCTTCCAGATCTGTTGAGATCTGCAGATTTCAAGGCGTTTGGGTTGCCTCCATAACACCGGTGGTTCTGTTTGTACATATTTAAAAAGACGATGTTGTTGCCTTTCGGGTGGCTAGTCATGCCGTGCCTGTTGGGCCAGAAATGGCTGTTAATTTGCTCTAAATGATTGCAGTAAACTGTTGGCGGTCGAATTCGCTCCCCACTCTCTAAATTTACTGTTGTGGTAATAGTGAACTGTAGGTGTACGAACTTGTTACTGTGTTGGCAGTTGAATCGAGTTCTAGCACCATTGGAAATCCCCATTCGCTATTTGACTTGGACTGTGGGGCTCGAAAGAGCGTTTTAGCTTGCTGTGATATGCAGGGAGTTGATGGTACATGGACCTGCTTTCGTGTTGACGGATGGTCCAATCACCGCACTTATGACCTTTGATTAGTTTTAGGATTAATTAGAGGCAGACTTATCCACTTGTGTTGTTTAATTTTTTGTATTTCCCGCTTGGGTCGACCTACACTTGTGTGTGGATTACTGGGTTAGGTTTATGTCCCCCCAGTTTTTTGTTTTTGTATTTCTTTTTCCTTTTTTTAATAATATATATGAGCACCTGGCAAGGACTGGAACCTGTAAGACATCCCAACTTCGTTGGAGTGTCTTCCATTCCTTTTCTATGTCAGTGTGCCTTTGCCTTATCAAAAAAATAGAATATACAAAAGCAAATATGCCTGTTAAAAACAGTACTTATGCAAAAAATGCTTGAAAATTACTTCAATAATGACCCTTTTACATTTATTTTGTGATTATAGATAACAGCAAAAATAGAGAGCGAAATGCTAGCATTTGAGGAAGCAAATGAACAAAACAGAATAGAGTTTGAGGAAAGTGAGAGCAAAGTAATGGAGATTGAAGGACAAATGGAAGTTGACAGAAATGAAGGACTATTCTTTAAGAACTTAGGACAGAAAGGAGCTAATGTTGATAAAGCAAAAGCCAAAGAAGAAATGGAAAAGATGAAAGATGTAACAACAGTTGAGGAAAATGGAAGAAAAACAAGGAAAAATATTTACTTATTCTTCATTGGTCTTTTTACATATGGAATAATTGGTTCTATTAATGTCTCATCATTAAGTAGTACTGATTGGAAGAGAGTTGCAGTTCTTGGTGCTATTCTTGTGGCTTTATTTTCTCAGTTCATTTTTGAACAAAATAAAGACAACAATCCGAATGATGATGAACAATGAAGAGGAAGAAAAGAACTCAAAATCATCTTTTATTTTTTTATTTTTTTTATCAGATTAGAAGTTTCAGTTTCTGAGGGAAGTGATTTGTAAGTATATAACCTCAAGTAAGAGATTACAATTTGGATTTGATACATCAAGCTGCTTTTCTTGGGCATGAAATACAGCTGATAATATTGGTGACTAAGTTACCATGTCTGCTGAATTACAGAATTTCCTTAAATCTTATGTTTGTAGCGAAGACACACGCACACGTATCATCACCAAGATTTTAAACCATGATCATAGTCTTTGTTTCCGGCACTTGCCGCAAGTTGCGATGTTCGATAATATGAAAAACTGCACTTAAATGTGACTGATGTGATAATAATTGTGGCTGTGGTATTATTATGATACCTCAAAAACTTTTACACTCTATCACCTATTTAGGACTGCAGTTAAAATCATGATCATCAAAGCTACTACAGTTGTGTACTTTAAAGCATAACTTGTCAGCTAAATCAAGGTCAAGTTTCTTAATTACATGTTATTGAGTCAATACCTAATCTAGTTCCTAAAATTGTAAGGTTGTATATATGCAGTCTCTCAGTATTATCAATGTTTAGATCTCTGAAATCGTAATATGGTAATCATATTCGTCCAGCTGTCATGTTCTGTTGTAATATGTATCTTAGATTGGATACACTTAGTTTCAAATGCATTTTCAACATTACCAACTTAATATCATTATACTCCTTGCAAATACCAATCTTGTAAAAATTGATGTGAGGCGCTAAGTTGATACAATTTTACAATTACCAGATTAGATATTTACTCCATCTACGTGAAAAAGTGATGTTCAACAATATCCTCTCCAATCATCTTAAACAACCAAATGAATAGAGCGTTTCTTTTCTGGACCCTTTACATATATAATTTGAAGTGTTATAGGGCGTTGTATTGGGAAAACTCAAGTTCCACATCAGATAGATAGGACTCAAAGAGGATGCACTCCTCACCTTACAAGCTGAACAAGCCAGTTTTGTAAGGATGTGGGTGATCTGATCCACCGGGACGGATCATAAGCTATTTCTCCAAGCATGAGGGGGGATGTATGCCGACAAAAGACACTTTGATGTTAAAGTAAGGTGATGTGGGTAGCAAAAGTGTGTAAAGTGCATGAGGGGATCATACTGATCTGAACTATGTTGACTACCATTATTTACAATTATTCAAAAACTATCTGAATTATGTTGACTACCATTTTTCAATAAATTCAAAAAATGAATCAACTCTGGTGTGAAATCCCTCTGATAAGATCCACTACTTAGTCAAACTGGAAGTCTTTGAACAGAGCACTTCCCCATCCAACTCCATAGATTCTCTCTACAACAAATATCAACAAACAAATCTTTGAAACATAAAACAACATCGATATCTTCCTTCATTTTCCTTACTGTTTCGAAACCACAAATCATCCATCCATGTCTTCTTCCTCTTCACATGATTTACGGAGGAGAAGGACGCTGCTTCCTGATCTGAACCTCACTCCATTAGAGAACGATTTTGCTTTGGTGGATTACGTAACAAGAAAGTATGACAAGTATGACGTGTTCTTGAGTTTCAGAGGAGAAGACACTCGCGCATCATTCATTTCACATCTCACTAGAGCGATCAGTCTCTTCCAAGAGGAGATAACATCCCAGAGTCACTAGAGCGAGGAATTGAAAATTCTAGAATTTGTGTTATTGTTTTCTCCAAAAACTACGCCAATTCCAAATGGTGTCTTAAAGAGTTGATGCAAATTATGTACTCTCACAAGACAACAGGAAAGGTCGTACTGCCTGTGTTCTATGATGTTGATCCATCCGAAGTTCGTCATCAAACAGGTGACTTTGGGAAAGCTTTTCAAAATCTTTTCAACAGAACTTCAAAAGAGGAAGGATGGATGTTGCGATTGTGGAGAAATGAGCTTCGTGAGGCTGGTGGCCTTGCTGGATTTGTTGTCCTAAATTCCAGGTTTACATAGATTCCAATGCTTCATTGATTGATTGTTTTGTGCTTTTAAGGCATTGTTTGGATAAACAACTTAATTAATTAATAAAGTAACTGCTTATCATATACTCCCTCAGTTCCAAATTACATGTCATTCTAGTAATTTCACGAAGATTAAGAAAGAAATGTGGTTAATGTTGTATAGAAAAGAGTAATTGTGAGTTGTTTTACAACAATATCATTCATTAAGGGCATAATATGAAGTATTAATGATTTCTTGATATGGTAAAGTGACGTATAGTTTGGAACGGAGGGAGTAATTGATTATGTATAAGTTTTTCCCATAACAAAACATATTTGTTTCTATTAATTTATTTGAGGTTATCCACGGACACAAAGCACGCATGGTCAGACATTTCAAAATAGCAAATGGAAACTAATGAAAACAGTTTATAGCTTGTATGGAAACTGTTTAACTTTATTTTACTTTTTGTTTTAAAAATAACTTTTACATATGCACTTATATGATAACTGTTTAGGCCATAGGTGCTTAATTAAGCTGTTTATACAAACAAGGCTAAAATAAATGCAAACTGATTTCATATAAGCTATAAGCTGTTTTCGTAATTTAATTCTCCACTCTCACAATAACTTCTGTACACATTAGTTCTCCCCTCTCCAGTCACTGGTCTTACATGGTTGTTTCTTAGGCCTTGCAATTCTTTTTGGTGTAAACCTCCTGAATGATTGTTTATCTTGGTCCTCTACAAACTGGTCCTCCTCCAAAACAACTAGCTAATTAATTTTTTCCTTTTTCTGGGAGGATAGGAACGAAAGTGAGGTTATCACGGATATTGTTGAAAATGTTGCACGTTTGCTGGACAAAACAGACTTGTTTGTTGCTGATAATCCGGTGGGAATTGAATCTCGAGTACAAGATATGATTCAACTTCTAGACACTGAACAAACAAATGATGTTCTACTACTAGGGATGTGGGGGATGGGTGGAATCGGCAAAACCGCCATTGCAAAGGCCATTTACAATAAAATTGCTCGCAATTTTGAAGGTAGCAGCTTTGTTGTAAATATTAGGGAGGTTTGGGAGAAAGATTGTGGTCAAGTGAATCTACAAGAACAACTTATGTATGATATTTTCAAAGAAACCACAACCAAGATACAGAACGTTGAATCAGGAATATCTATATTAAAGGAAAGACTCTGTCATAAAAGAGTACTTCTTGTACTTGACGATGTGAATAAACTGGACCAGCTATATGCTTTGTGTGGAAGTTGCAAATGGTTTGCTCCAGGGAGTAGAATAATCATCACAACCAGGGATAAGCATATACTTAGAGGGAATAGAGTTGACGAAGTGTACATAATGAAAGAAATGGATGAAAGTGAATCTCTTGAACTTTTTAGTTGGCATGCATTCAAGCAAACGAGTCCAAGAGAAGATTTTTCTGAAATCTCCAGACATGTAGTTAAGTATTCTGGGGGATTGCCACTAGCTCTTGAAGTTCTTGGGTCATATTTGTTTGATAGGGAGGTATTAGAGTGGATCTGTGTGTTGGAGAAGCTCAAAATAATTCCCAATGATCAAGTACATAAGAAGTTAAAAATAAGCTACGATGGTTTAAATGATGATACAGAGAAAACAATATTCCTTGACATAGCTTGTTTCTTTATCGGGATGAACCGAAATGACGTTATTCAAATATTAAATGGTTGTGGGCTTTTTGCAGAAATTGGAATAAGTGTCCTTGTTGAGCGAAGCCTTGTAACGGTTGATGATAACAATAAGCTTGGCATGCATGATTTGCTGCGAGATATGGGAAGGGAAATCATTCGTGAGAAATCACCAATGGAGCCTGAGGAACGTAGTAGGTTGTGGTTTTAGAAGATGTGCTTGATGTATTGTCAGAACATACTGTAAGAACTTCATATACTTTGTTTTCAATTCTGAATATAAGGTCTTTTCTTTCGGGTAAATAAGCAAATCTAGATTTGAAATATCTTAAATTTTATGAAGCAAAAAACATTTATTAGTTCGTATCAACATACATTTGTGTTGATGTTAGCACAAAAGCTTTGAATATTAGTTTGGTTGTGAATCTTTCTGTGCTTCCTAACTCTTGGTAACACATGATTGGTTTCTTTACAAGTTTTCTATCTGCCTTATATCTTTTATTTTTAAACATATGATTGTGCTTACTGATTCTAGCATTTTTTACTTTTGGTCCATTATATTTCACAGGGAACAAAAGCAGTTGAGGGACTAACTTTGAAGATACCAGGTCATAGTGCACAACAATTTTGTACCAAAGCATTTGAGAAGATGAAGAAACTAAGATTGCTTCAACTTTCTGGTGTACAACTTGATGGAGATTTTAAATATCTTTCAAGAAATTTGAGATGGCTGCACTGGAATGGATTTCCTTTAACATGCATACCTTCAAACTTCCATCAAAGAAATATAGTTTCCATTGAGTTAGAAAACAGCAATGTCAAACTTGTATGGAAACTTGTATAGCATCATTTACTTTGATGCTATTAATATCAACTACGACCATGTCTATTAACAATCTTTCTTTTAATTAGTTAACTTCACTATTTTTCATGATATAGATATTAAGATTGTTAACTTTCTTTATACCATGTCTATTAACAATCTTAATTAGTTAACATCATTAATTGGAATCATCTTACAGGTTTCACTCTCTTTATCTCTCTTGCATGTGTCCAATTGTTATACTTTTTATATAGACAATATTAGAAGAGATAAATTCGTATAAAACAGCTAGGCAAACATTTTAATGTATAGTTCTGGTAGTTGAATTATTTTCATTGCATCAATTATATTATATGTGTTATCTTTCTTATTCAACCATAACTATTAACGAAACACATGTAAGTGTATTCACTTATTTGCTTTTGGTATAAAATGTTTAATAATTAAAATAGTGAAATCCTAAACATGGTATAGATATTTTTCATGCAATCCTGACAAAGTTTGCTTTTAGTCTTTACATATTTTTTAAGATATATTCTTTTATAGGCTTAAACGCTCTTTTAGTCCCTTAAACAGATGGACAATCTATATTTTCAGAGAGCTTCTGTGAATTTAATTCTCATCGTCGCTGTAAACCTTGTATAGGTGTTGCTAGTTGTGGCTGATTGGTGAATTATAGTTTCTGACAGTGGATTGCAGGTTTTGTGCTTAAATTGGTGGCTTCTAATGCTCTTATTGCTGAAGCATATGAGGTGCCAGGGAAAGTCAAGTTGACTTGGATCTTGGTTTCACAGAAGAATTCAGTTGTATGCCTGCCTTCGTATAGATTTTATTATGTCGTTACGTTTGGATATATAAATATAAAAGCCCCGTTTGAATGATCCTTCAATTGCTTCAACAAGTGAATGTGATATTTCATCTCCCCTCTTAAGTTTGTCATCTGCAAAGAAACATATAATTTGGTTCAGAGGAAAAGCCTTACTCAAATGACCAAGAGAGCCTCCTAGGTGTGATCTTTATAATGTAAACAAGTACAAAAAAATGTAAAAATATATTGCTGAGTGATTGAAAGTGGTGCTATTCTTATTCTTATGACCAACATTTTAACAAGTGTTACATCAAAGCCAAGTAATTAAAAAAATTATAACATCTTAATATATAGCTGACAGGATTTAAAAATGTTTCTAATTCCTTTTTAATAACACTATAAAGAAGTTATAATTTACATTTTCAAAACATTAAAAAAAATAGTTTAATTGTTTGTAACATGGAAATAATGTTGTTAGTGAAGAAATTAATAATAGTAGTATTTTGGTGCTTTGGGTTTTTTTTAGTTGATGGATATTATTGAGATGGTTAGATCTTGGCCATTGGTTTCAATAAAAAAAAATGGTGGTTCCAAGTTAGTGTTTGTATTATATATTGAAGTTGTGTTTAGGTCTTACATTGCCGAGGTTCTTGCGTTATGCAATGTACATTTGTTTGGGTATCCTGGTCGTGAGAGCTAGCTTTGAAGAGTGAGATCTAAGTTCGATAAAAATGGAACCGTAAGACTTTGTAGGCATGTTGTGGGAATTGGACGGTCCACATTAGGCGTGTTGGATGGATATTGACGTTGTGCTTTTCACATTGCCGAGATTTGTGGGCAATGCAATGGATGTTTGGAGACTCTCATATTATAAGCTAATTTTTGAGAGTAAGATACAAGTCATTCAATATTTTATGCATCCATAATGCAGGATAATTTATCTAATTTTTGTGATTTCTTATGTTGAAGATGCAACATTATCCAGTTACTTATGTTTGAAATTGTTACATAGTAATTACATCTCTTAGGGTGGATTCGTACTCCATCTAGTCTTTGATTATAAACAAAATTAATAAACTTTACATTTATCTAGAATTTTAATAAAGTAATTTTCATTAAAAAAAAAATAAGTGTATATATTTTTTTTTTGAGGGATAAGTGTATATATTTGAAAGTGTCTTTCGTGAGGAAAAAAATAATTATTCAATGAGAATAAAGAGTAATTGGAAATTAATATTTTTGGTCAAAAAAAATTGGAATTAAATTTTATATTTATTGAAAAGTATATGACATTAATAATCACAACAAAAGTAGTTAAATTTATTTATATCTATGACCACTAAATTTAATTATACTCCCACAAAAACACAAATAATAAATTTCTTAAATTTTCAACCAACAATTTCTTGACATATGGATAATTTGTTTGTTAATTTATAAATATAATACATTCATATTTTTCTTATCTCACAAGTCTCAACACTTCACCTTCATAGCTAAACTACACCTTCAAGACTCAAACTTTAACTCCAATTCTCAATTTCAACACCACCCAGAAACGTTTTCATCTCAACCAAACAATCTTCCCCTCATTTCAAATTCTGGGCTGCCATGAATTTCAAGAACAAAGAAGAATTCTGGATATTTTACATGAACCATCATTCAAACCCATCAACAAGAAAATGGCACTTTATAGGAACACTTTTCAGCATTATCTTCTTACTCTTTTCAATAATCATCACTTGGTGGTTCTTGTTTCTTGTTCCTTTAGCTTTCTATGGATTTGCTTTGTATAGTCATTTGTTCATTGAAGAGAATTTTCCTGTGACTATTGGATATCCATTTTGGTCTCTTTATTGTGATTTGAAGCTGTTTTGGTTTATGGTTAGTGGGAAAATGGATAGAGAGATTAAAAGACTTGGGAAGAGACCTGTGTTGCAATTCTTATGATTTTTTATGTAAGTTTTCTATAACTTTATCTTTGATATTTGTTTAGTGATTTTGGTAAAACCATGAAAAGAAATTTACTATTCTATAAAAGAAATTTGAAGAATGGTCTTTCAACTAGAGTCTTATTATTCCATAATTTCCATGAAAAGAAACTTATCTTATTATGCTTATTGGAAACATGTATATCTAGTTAAATAAAACAATCAACAGAGTTGCTACATTGTCATTTGGTCATCTGTAGTGGTTTTGTTGATTTTAATATTTATTATGGTTAATATTGCCTCACTTTGGTGTTCTTGGCATTCATGATTTCTTAAAGATATGTTTTTGGAACAGAGTTTTGAAGAGAAAGGAACACTCATTTTCATTCCCAATCTTATTAAGATTTTTTCTAGTACTCACATTGTTGAAGTTGTTTATAGTTTGTTTCTAGTCCCGCATTGCTCAGGTGTCCAGACTATTGAGCGTATAAATATGATTGAATATCCTCATCCTTTGAGTTAGTTATTGGGATGAGATTCAAGCTTATTTTATATGATGTCAAAGCCACATACAAATATGCTTGAAAATCTTCTTTTACAGCCAGCTTTTTTGCACAAGTTTTCTACCTAGATTTTCACAAGATTATGGAGTTTACGACAAAGTTGCACAAAATGACTGACTCTATTTTGTTCTTACAGGGTTATATGTGCAATTTCGACACCATTATTTGAAACATGAAAGTGCAAATACATTCATTAAAAGTCTTAAATGGAACCACTGGTGAAGATTATTCTTTGTATTTATATACCAAACTTTAATAAGTAGGATATGAGATGATAAAAGAAAACATACTAGTGATCTACAAGTACAAGTTGAAGAAAGTACTGAGCTATTCGTCAATTATTGGTTGTAAATAGAAAACTAGTTTGGTTACAAATTGTGACAAAAGTATCAACAGATGTGTTGATAAAATCATAGACGTGTTCATTAATCATGTTAATCATGTGCTACTCTTTTGGATTACCCTCATCCTAGACCTTCTTTCCAAAGTTTCTTGTAATTTTTTCTTTGCACAGTCTGAAATCTCCTTCCCAAAGCTAAAGTACGTCTAGAATTATTTGGAGTAATGATGAATCCACCATGCCCCCCCAACTGTGTTGTTCCATGGTTATGAATGTACTCAATTATACTCATGAAAACATCAATTATGTGAATCGTACAACTCTAGAGTTCTCTTCATACACTTAATACATGATTATCAACATGTGAAAAAAGAAATGAAAATGTGTATGACTAGATATTCCCTTGAAAGTTGGTAGAATCAAAATTACTCATTAAGTAAATAAATTAAAAGTACAATTAAGAGAAAATAGACACCAAGAGTTTTTCCCCATTTGAGTAAATTCACTCAATTCGGATCAGTGACTCAACTCAAATTAGTTGGAACATAACCTGATAAAATCAAAATAAAAAGTAGTGAGAATCCATGTGTTCTGATGAGTTCAATGTTAATGATATGTCCATCATGTCTTTAGACATAAATCTCATATGTCTCTGTATTATTTGATCATTTCCACATCGTAAAGTTGAAACCAAAAATAGTTAACAATAAAACTAGAAATAAATCCGAGAAAGCTATATATTATTATTATAAATATCTATTCTGTTCTAAAGATGCCAAAAACACATAGTTCAGTTCTACATTTCAGTATCTGATTACACTACACATAAAGGGCAAAATTCCAATATCAGGATCTCATTCATTGTGTTGCACCCCTCAACTATCCCTGACCCAAAGCTTGAACAAATGATTCTTATAAAATATCCACTTTGACTACGTGATCAAAGCTCACTGCGGCACCCAGGCATAACTCAATTTGATGTAAAAAAATATTCACATTTCCTGAGCTCAAAGGTGCCTGGAGCATGAAACAAAATAATCATCGCTAATCGTTGTTCCTTGAAAATGATGGCAATGGCACTGGGCCTTGTGGGCGAAGGATGACTAGCACACCAAACATCCCAAGCATTGGAAGAACAAGAAGCCACTTCAACAATTTATAGTAGTGCATATGGAATGTAAGAGAGAATTCATCAGAGAAATAGAGTCCATTTTTGTCAACCATCTCGACCAAAACTGTTCCTGTGGTCCTTACTCCCACAGTTGGCAGCTTAATTCGATGTTTACCAGGCTGATTATAGGTCTGGTTCTGCTTTATTGTTCTCTCTCCTTGGTAATTGCCAGGGACAAGCAAGGAAGTCTGATGATTTCACAGCATGAAAAGGAAGGAAAAAAACTTATAAACTGAGTGCTTGATAGGAGAATTAGAGATCTAAAGTAATTTGGATGGGAACTTACAGTGACATGGTATGGTCCTTGATGACCAGATGGATATCTATAATTATCTACAATCTCAATTTCCACGAAAAAACTCTTTCCTTCCTCATCACGGAAAGCCCTTGAAGGATGAGTGACATATATGCCTTCACGACCGTACCGATTTGCAACATTATTTCTTCCTTGGTTAGGCAATCTCCATGCCTGAAACATGGTATAAAGCAATTAAGCAAAAGACGAGAGTTTAAATGAACAAGTTTTGAAAATATCCTACCTTGAGGGGATGGTGAGGTGAGGGAGTTGAGAAGCAGAAGACGTTGCCATTCATTGTCGAGACAATCAGATCAAGATCATCCCCACCATCTACATTGTCTGCCAAGACCATGCTATATCTGCATAAGAAATTACTCGTTCATTTAGCTTCTGGAAAATAGGATGGGAAGAAAATCCATGAAAGATAGAAACAAAGGTTAAAGAACAGAGAATTTCTTACGAAGTTTCACCAATGTCAACAACATCAGCACAGCCTGTAGGTCCATCAATGAGGTACAAATAACCATCAAACGAAGAGGTAACAAGGGTCAATCCCTTCTTCTTTTCCTTCTGTTTACTTAAATCAACTAGAAGAATTTGATTCATTATTCTTCCATGAGTTATAAATGGGTACCGTCCAATAGGTGATCCATCCCTTCCATCAAGAACATGAATCTTCCCAGATAGTGTTGGTACAACAAGCTCAGTACGACCATCCCCATCGATATCACCAATAGTTGGAGCCTGTGGAAAATTAATTTAGAAGACATTGACTAAGGTTAAATTTTTAAGAGCGAAACTGCTCAAAGGCTGCCTGTACAATGGGCAAGTTGTACAAGCTATGGGTTTGGACGAGTGGTACAAAGGAATATTAGTAGAAGTTGAACCCATGAAGCATATGTTGATTATAAAGTGATATTTCACACAATGTAAGCATTCTACCATCAGAAACAGAAGGGACACCGTGTCTTAACAATTTGGGAACAAACAGAATTAAAATGAAAAACTGGCAGCTCAAAGGAATAAATTGAGACCATGATTGAAAGTGTTTCAGTGACCAAGGCAAAATGGTAATTCTATTTCTTTCAGAAAGCTGTTGGTAAATGAGAAACACAAAGCTAAAATTATTTAAACCCTGGCTTACTTTCATTACTCTTTTTTATCTAACTTGTGTATTCTTCCTTTTCACTAGTATCCATTATAGTCTCCGGCTTCTCCGTCCATCTTTTAATTACCTTGTTGAGAGCACCGCATTGGATGTGAAATGGCATCCCTAATCTTATAAATCGATTTTGTAGGATTGAGTTAAGTCCACACCAAATTCTAAAAAATCCCATCAACCCAAACCAATTTAAAAATGCTATTAAACATAGACACCGTCGGCTCCACGTTCGATATTCAGCAAGACAACACAAAATGCACACAATCATGCTACAATCATTGACATGCCAAGGAAGATTGAGATAGTACATTACATGTGGAATAAGACTCTTCAGATGCTTTTCCCATATTATATCTCCTTTTGGGGTCCATGCAACAACATTTCCATGTGTATCAGCAGTAACTAGCTCAATTTTTCCATCATCATTAACATCAGCTGCAACAACACCTCCTTGAATCTCGGCCATTTCAAGAGGGAACTTCTCTCTAACTTTACCTATTTGAGGAAAAAAAAACTATTAGCATTTAATAAACCAAAGAAAATATATATTTGATTCCAAAGCTTCTGTTCGACTAATAAACAAAGACATTGCTAAAAAGTCCCAAATTAAAACCCCTAATTACGATTCACGAAGAAAAAAAAAGCCGTCCTAATTGAGCTTATAAAAAAAAAGTCCCGTATTTTAAGATTTCAGAGCCAAAAAATGTCCAACTTTGCAATGCAAAACTTTACTGTCAAAAAACTGCAATAGAACAGCAGAAAGAAGCATAAATGAAATTCTAATAGGATCACAGAAAAGAAACACTTCTGGTCTGTATTTGATAATGATGAAACTTGGGGAAGAATCCTCTATACAAAATAATTTAAAACAGTAAATTGTAATGGTTGGAATGGAGATGAATCTCCTTGTAAGGGTGGTTGTGCTACTATCTGGGATTGATAACTAAAAAATCAATAATAAACAGAAGTCCCAGAGAAAATCAATGAAGACCGCATAGAAGCATATAAAAAAACACTTTCTTAATAGAAGTGAGTAGCAGAGAAGCAGGCTCCAGGCATTACCATGATGATCTAACACATAGAATAGGCCATAAGAAGTTCCAACAAGAATGTCCAGATACCCATCACCATCCAAGTCTACAACAGTTGGAGAAGAATATACGTACGCTCGGAAGTTTGCTGTATCTGTACTCATATCAAGTTCTGCAGTCCACTTAACTTGTTTTGTGTCCAGATTAAAAACAACAATACCACCAGCAACATATTTCCCAATGTCAATATCGCCCAATTCTTTCATATGCTCCTGGTTGTCATAATACCTGTCAGCTTAAACATTGCTAATTACCACCAGACCACTAAATTGACAAATACTCATTTGTTAAGAAAACCAATAATTGTCAAAAATCATATTGCACTGAGCTATGTATATTATTACAGTAAAAAACCTAATGCATCAAAAACTTCTCAAAAACCGGATTAACAAAAACAGAGCCAAATTGAATGCTCTGTTTTGTTTAAAGATGATTGATTGAATGCTTTATTCTTGTGCCTTTTATTTTTTTCATTGAAGACCTGGTGTATATCTAGAACTTAGATAACTATTTATCTATCTATTCTATGCTGCCAATTAATAAAAAAAATATATAAAATTTATTACACACACATGCACATACAATAAGCATATTCGTATTGTATATTATATTCAGCCAATCCTTTGTGTAAAAGATTGGGCTGAGTTTGATTGCAATTAATAGAAGGAATGGTAATTACTGGATTAAAAAGAAAACCGCGAGTTCCTTTGATATTCCTCTTGTAGAATATTATTAACACAATTATCTGTTAAAACGCCACATCTCCGAAGCTCCCAGCAGGTGGCTTATCGTTTCTGAAGTAAGTTGATTCATCTTGCAGATAAGTATTATTTTAACAAATCAGAAAGACATTTTGAATATTTATGATTCATCTTTTGATAATCAGTAATCAATTAAAATTATAATATATCTTTTGTTTTTAGCTATTCAATATTGTATACAGCTGCAAAGGGATGTCAGAAAATGTTTTAGAGAACTGGGTGCCAATTCAACCAAAAAAGAAAAACTCAGTTATATTGAGTTCTCTGGCAATGCAATTATTTTTTAAGCTCAACTTAAATATTGGTTGTGATGCAAAGCTCAAGCAGCAGCAACCTTGTTTTTGAAGTAATTAAAGTCTAAAATTCCTATATCCTATTTTTGTTGGGTTCATTATGATAGGAACCAAAATAGTCAGCTAAAGGTGCACAACTAGTCAGCTAGTCAGCTACCATCCTATTCACATAACTATGAGTTCCAATCACAACACTGTTATGATAAAGAAAGCAAACAAAAACATAATGAAATTTAAAAATAAAGTGCAAGGATAGACTCACTCTTGGTCAAAAAAATAAGAAACAGCAACAACCATTTCCATTACGCCATCATTGTCAATATCTGCAATGACCTGGAAAAGGCAAGAAAACGACTTGTTTATACTTTCCCTGGGACTTCCACAAATGCAGAATTGATAAACTGTAAATTAATAAAATAAAATTAAAAGGTGTAGGAGGAACTAACAGGAGTGCACAAGATGTGTGAGTCAATATTCACGTAATCCTCTAATTTCTCATGCTTCCCTTCAATCCATTCTTCATCACCCCACAATGATTCATCAACATAATCATCATAATCATAGTTGTACTCATCAGCCAGGTCATCGCTATTGCGAAATAACTCAAAAGATGAATCAGCATCTGCTTCCAGTCCTTCCTCATTTTCCACAGTTGCAGCATGAACTTCTTCCTTACCTTTGGATTCAGAACCAACTTGCTCGGCTCCTTTTAAGTTGTTATCTTCCAGCAGTCGCCTCCCAGTGCTAGTCTTGTTGTCTGCATTAACAGTCTCCACAGAACCAGCACTGACAGATGAATTATCAGCAACTGTTGGCATCTTAATACCCTCCTCTGATTGGCTTCCATTTACTTTCTTTTCAGGCTCTGGATTAGACACATTTTTTGTATCAGGGTGACTTTCTGTTGATGTGTTAATACTCTCCTCTGATTGGCTTCCATTTATTTTCTTTTCAGGCTCTGGATTAGACACACTTTTTGTGTCAGGGTGACTTTCTGTTGATGTGGCAGCTGAGGAATTAACTTCGTGGTGGCTTCCATTCATTTCTACAAGGAGAATCATCACCCAAAAATAAAATTAGATTAGATAAAAATACATTCCACAATCACATGAAATCCAAAATTATTAGAGACAGCAGAAACTTCGTGGCTGCTACAGTGATTGAATCCTCTGTTAAAAGCTGTTTTATTGTGTAGATAATGAAAATATAAGGATTTTTTTAGCTATATGCCTATATCCAACAATTATCTAAGCGATAAGCACAGCAGAAACTTACGGGACATAGAATTCGCGATAGTAGCTTCTTGGACAAGTTGGTCATCATGAACATCAGGATGGGTACGGTCCACTGGATCCTTATTCAAACCCACATGCCAATTTTTAAGCACTTTCCTACGTGGGACCTCAAGCTTGTCTGACATGATATAACCGGAAACCCTAAAAATGAAAAATCATTATAACAACCTTAATAAAAGCACCTCAAAGCAATGGATAATTTGTAAATGGAAGAAAAAATTGGAAACTGTATAAAGCTCACCTGAAAAATAGCACTTCACCATTGTAGGTTGCCAAAGCTATTTCTCTCACGCCGTCTTTGTCTATGTCATATAGAAGTGGACTAGAATGCACAGTGGATTGGTGGAAAGCAGGCCAGCCTAAAAAACCAAGAAGAAGAATGATTTGAATAAAGTCAAATCGAACACCAGATGATCTATCAGAATAAGGACAGGTGCTGATCATTAGCATTTGCAATGATTAGCTGAACATTAAAAACCCATTTACATTGGTCCTCTTCAGACCACCCTTTCCTAACAATATAACATCCTATCCTTCCTTAGGCTTCCGTTCAGAACTATTAACTATAGATAAGTTTCTTCTCCGTCAACGATTGGGATTTTTAGACATTGCTTGTTGAATTCTCTCTAAAACCCCCAAGTTCCTTCAATTCTCCAAGAATGATAAGAATGGGATCCTTCATTCTTGTTGAATATGAACAGCGGCTTCTGAATTTGTCAATATGCAGGACCCGAATCTCCAATACCAGAGATCTGATACCAATTAATAGAAACTAGTATTTTTGTTAGCATATTTAGGGAAGATGTCCTCTTATAACAGTACAGCTTGCAGAACTTCAAAGGTCTACACCACCCAATGTCCAGAAGACCTAACTCTCTCAATTGACATGATGCCCTCTCTATCATTCCTTCCCCTTCTTTATATACATCACAACCTAACCCTTTAGGACTTTATCTACATCACACCCTAACAGTACAAGGAGCCATTCTGCCTATGGTGTTATGTCATACCTTTAAGCCAAACTTTACAAGACTAGTATCTAAGCCAGTAAAAGAGGAGAGTTGTATTAAGAATCAATATCCAACATGAATCAATAATATGACGGCACCGATGCTAAGCCATTACCCACGTGTGAAAGGAAAAACAAATTAAATAAGCCATTACCCTTGTGTGACACACTATGTAGCTCAAGTATAGTTAATGATCAAGAGCTGAGCCATTACACCAGCTTACAAAAGTAGTGCAAACAGGCATGTTGAAATTTTTAGGAAATATTGGTTACGATGAAAATTCAAGCCACACATGGGACAGAGAATCATTTCTGCGTCATTTGCTTCTCTCTGGTCATAGAACACCGGTTAGTAACTTAGTATTCTTCTTAACTATCGTCTAATTCCTTCTCTTATGGCCCTCTAAATTCTGTCTTAATCTAAATCCCTTCAACAAATCTCAAGGCTACATCCATATTACAAACATAACTAACCAAAATTTAGCTACAACACAAATATCATCAGGACAAGGAACATAAATTTTATCTTGATACACACGTCTTATAAAAAAAATGAAAGATGGACTTTTTACCTGGCATTTTGTCTCCATCGGTGCCCTCTAGAACTTCCAGGTAGTGAACAAAAGAGGGAACCACTATGTCAAGCTTCCCATCGCTGTCAAAACAAAATCGCAGTGATTTGATTTGACGACACAAGAAAGCAAGCAATACTCAAGATTAAGCTACTCCCTACGTTCCTTTTCTTTGGTAGTTTAAGGTTTTTACAGACATGCTAACAAATTGTTTAACTAATAATGTATACATAACCAAAATACCCTTTAACTTTATCATTAATACTTTTTCAAAAGTGCATAAAAACTTAATTGAAGGGTTTTGGAGGGGAGAGTTTGTGTCAAAGTTCCCTTATTTCAAAACAATTGATGTATATTTGTATCAAACTACCCTATATTCAAGACAGTGAGTTTATTTTATGGCAGGTTTTTGTTTTATTAATTGACATATGCAACTACATTGAATTATGTAATTTTCTCAAATTATTATCGGTGCCGCGTGTCAGTGTCCGTGCTACAAAGATCAACACATACCACATTCATGCAATTCAACCACAAAAACACACAAAGATTACCTGTTAATATCAGCAATCAAGGGATTTGCATAAACACTGGAACTAACTTCCGTTTGCCATCTTAACTCTAAATTCACAGGACATTTTGAATTCACCAAAGCATCCTCATCTCTGAACAACATAACAAAAACCAATCAAAAACTCAACAACAAAAAAACTAAATCAACGAAATCAAACGAATAATGCAATTATGAGTAACTACATTTCAGGGTATCCGAGTGCATCATCGGTGGCTTCACGTTCCCGGAATGTATTATTCTTCTTGGAATCCTCCACGGAGAAAACGGAGGATGAAAAAGTGCAGAGTAGAAGAAGAAAAAGAAGAACTTTTTTGGATGAAAAGGGTTTCATAAGAACAAATTAGGGATTTGGTTACGCCAAATTGAAAGATTGAAGATTGATTTGATGATCAATTAAGCATTGAATTGTGTGAAATTGAAAACCCTAACTAGAATTGAAGTAGAAAGGGTTTAGCATTGACTCCGATCTGAGTGTAGAAGGAAAAATCAATGCTCTTTGGATTTACAGTTTCAAACCAGTATCAAAGAAAGGGGACGACACCAATTGGACTCTCAAAATTGTCTTTTTTTTATTTATTATTATATTTTCCCAACACTCAATTTTATTTTATTTTATTTTATTTTTTTTCTTATAACACAGCTTATTTGAAAATTATAGCTAATCATGAGAAGCGCTTATATATAAACCAATAAAAGCGATTTCTATTACAAAGCGTGAAATAAAGGTTAAATTGTGTTTTGTTTGTGATATAGAAAGTTGTTTTTATAAGCTATATTAGATAACTTATTAAAATAGTTGAAAAGAGCTTTTGAAAATTGTTATAAGCTGTTTATATAAGTTCTCTCAAACAGTCTCATAAAACTTATGTCACTAAAAATTTCAATAAACCAATCATATGTGATGTGATGGTAAATTTATTCACTCTCAACTCTTTATATCATTTTAATTTCTCTTCTTTTGTCTTTTTATGATTGGTTTATAATTGGTCAAAACTTATTTAACATATTATTGAAGACTCTAAATAATTAAGTAAAGCATTTATTTTCATGTCATATCCTCTAATAAATCATCGTGTCTTTCATATTGAATTGTCAAAATAATTGGTTGGTCAAAATTTTTGAAATGAGGATCAAAATTGTCCAATCTAAAAATAGGGGGATCAAAATTGCGATTTTGCTGAAAATGGAAATCAAAACTACATTTAAACCTTTTTTAACAAAAAATGTGTAGATCATCAAGGTTCTCTAACATTGGCAACGATCAATAAGAGCATGGTATGAAATCATGTCATTGTGAAATATGAGACAACGTCTTATCATATGAACCAACCTACATAAGCTAAGAAGACTCAATTGTCTACACAATAAAAGAAAAGTATATATTATTATATATTATTACTATTACAAATATTTTTGTTGTAATTTTTTCCCCTTTATTAGTCGTGTAGAATAGATATGAGTAGAGATTAATACCATTTATGATGAATACGTGCATTCACACCATGTATTTACTCCAACATTATAGTAATAGACGCTACCATATAATTTTGGAGTAGAGATATTCTCTGTTTTCAAAAATTAATGGTAATGTCATTTATTATAGTTGAGAAATGATATTTGTACAACCATTTTTTGTCAACTTTTGTAACAATTTTCTCTCTCATATTCACATTATGTTTTTACTTTCTCTCAATTGTTTTGATTATTGTGTCAATACCACTTTTTTTTTAAATTATAATTGTCTCATAAGTTATCATTGAAATAATTGTTCAAATAACACACCTCATTATAGTTTTATAATAGTGATGTAGATGTCCGTCGTTTATTTTAGAAAATAGAGAGGATCTCTTTTTTTGGTTACAAAGCTAAAAGAAAAGGAAAAACAAAGCGAAACAGGAAAAGAAAAAGGAAAAACTAGAGACTACTCTCTAGAATAAAAGGTTCCAGCTGCATCCATCTGAAGGAGAGGCAGAAGAGCTTCCGGAGGGGAGGCATGGAGAAGCAGCTCATTATCTGAAGAGGCTCCAAGCTTAGCCAAAAAATTTCCACATTGATTTCCCTCTCTAAGGGTGTGGCAGATAGTGACAGTGTATTCCTCAATCAAATCCTTCACATCTTGAATCAAGACCGCGTATACATGGAACCTCAGAGTGGGACCTTTTAGAAGGTTGATACAAAGCAGAGAATCATAATAGCAAACTAACTCAGTTATGTTCAAGCTTTTGGCCAAAATAAGACTCAAGTAGATAGCGTAAAGCTCTGCATACAAGTTGTCAGATGAGTCATTGATATAACCAGCAAATCCTGACAAATAAAAATCTGCATAATTTCGAATAACTCCACCATAGCCAGCTCTCACCAGGCTGCCCAGACAACTTTCATCAACATTAAGGATGGCGCAATAATGGTTACCATTGTTCCACTTAATGAATCTATCAGTATGTATAACATTAGTGATAACCGCATAACAAGATTTAAAAGAATCAACCATACTATGAATGTTGTAGGCGAGGCGGTTTATATGTCAATTCTCATTGTTTAAGCACATAAGATTACGGTGACGCCAAGCCCACCAAACACTAGAAGCAAAAAGGAAGGATTGAGTTCCCATAGAACCATCTTTCAACCAAACAGACACCTCCATATTTGCAAAGAAACTCGTGTCAAGGAAGCCAGCATGATGCCAAATAGCTCGAGAGAAAGTACTATCATGAACACAATGAAGGAAAGTCTCATCTTCCAAACCACAAGGAGAGCAAACAACCAAAGGAGCAATATTTCTATGGTTAAGTAGAAGGAGAGTAGGGGCAGAATTGTGGCAAGCCAACCAAAAAAGGAACTTAAGCTTTTCCGGAAGCTTTAATTTCCAAATACAAGACCAAGAGAGAGAAGTGTTAAAATGAGTTACCGTGTTTGTGTGGGACAACAGCCAGGAATAACCACTTTTAGTAGTGTAGGTACCATTTTTGTTGGAATTCCAAATGAAAGCATCTTCAATGGAGGGATTGAACTTAATATGCATGTTGTTAATAAATTCAGAAGCCTGAAGAGGGAGGTGGGAGTACAAAACCTAAAGATGAGGGTCATTGGTGGATAACACATCTCTAACTCTCAACTGCAAATCATGTATGTCTATGTAGGGAACAATAGATCCTAATAAATCAAGGGAGCTCCAAGGACAAAACCAAAAGGAAGAATTACCCGATCTCGCACGCCAAGAGAAACCATCGTTGAGAACATTTTTAGCTTGCATGATGGAATAGCAAGTGGGTGAATCTCTAGGATGAGTTGAGGCGTGTAGGGTTTTAGGACCAACAACGTACCTATTAGAGAGAAGATCCACCCAAAGTTTAGAAGATTGGATCATATCCCAAATAAGCTTGCCTAGGAGACAAATATTAGTTTCCCTGGTTGTTCTGATTCCCAAACTGCCTTGATATTTAGGACGGGCAATTTTATACCAACCAACCAAGTGAATGCCTTTATTGTTACTATCTCTCCAAATGAAATTACGGGTGGTTTGATCGATGTTGTCACATATATTTTGAGGAAGTCAAGCAATCTGCACGTAGTAAGAAGGAATGGAAGAAAGGACCGATGAAGCAAGGGCCAATCTTCCGGGTTTGTTTAACAACCTGTTTTTCCAAGATGCTAACCTCTTTTGCATTTTATCAATAATAAAGAGGAAATCAGTTCTCTTTGCTCTTCCTTTTAGAATAGGAAAACCCAAATATTTATCCAAGGAGGTGGTACTTCTTATGCCAGAAATTGAAGTAAGTCTATTAATTTTTGCTTGAGGAAAACCTGTAGAATAGAAAACTCGAGACTTATTCAAATTAATTTTCAAACTTGAGGCCCGACTGAGGTGATCAAATAAATCAGTGATGAATCTCAGTTTAGCCTTGGTGAAGAGAAGGACATCATCAGCAAAGAGAAAGTGAGACAATCGAGGCCCGTTGTTGGAGAGTTGAATGAGGTCCCAATCGCCTTGCAGAACAGCTTTGTTGCTGGCAATGGAGAGCTTTTCCATACAAAGGATGAATAAGTAAGGAGATAAAGGGCCCCCTTGTCTAAGACCATGAAAAGGCTTGAAAGAATGCATTTTGTTTCCGTTCCAAAGAATAGAGGGAGTGTAGGAGGTAACACAATGCATGATGAGCTTGATTGTAATGTCAGGGAAGCCAAAATCTTGAAGGCAGGATTTAAGAAAATCTCATAAAATGAGCTTGTTTTCAAGATTTAATGTCAGGGAGCTTGATTGTAATGATGAGCTTGTTTTCAAGATCAAGCTTGAAGACTGCAAAACCCTTTTTCTTCTTCGATCTTCTCATAAAATGAATGATTTCCTGCAAAACAACAGCATTATCATAAGTACCTCTACCTGGCAAGAAGCTGCTTTGGTGAGGGCCAATAATAATATCCAAAATAGGACGAAGGCGGTTGACCAAGACTTTAGTGATGATTTTATAAACAATGTTGCATAAGCTGATGGGCCTGAAATCTTTGAAAGTATTTGGAGGATCAATTTTTGGGATGAGAGAAATTAGAGTATCAGATATTGCTGGGTTAAAATAACCTGAGATGAAGGCTGTTTTAACCAACTGAAAAATGTCTTCTCCCACTACATGCCAATATTGCTTAAAGAAAATACATTGAAAACTATCTGGGCCAGGAGCCTTATAAGGTTTCATAGAGTTCAGAGCTGCAAACACTTCAGCTTTAGTGATAGGATCAGTAAGAATCTTTTTGCTATTGTGGTCAATGGTTGCATGGTTACCTTCAAGGAAAGGTTGGTTGTGGCTATGGTGGTTGCTGCAGAAAAGATTTTTAAAGTAACTTTGAGCCTCATTTTGTAGAATGGAGTCGTCATTAGACCAAATATCATTGGGTAGCTGAAGCATGTGAATTTTATTTCTCTTTCTTCTGATGATGGTTTGAGCATGAAAGAAAGAGCTATTTTTATCACCAAATTTGACCCATTGTTCCCTAGATTTTTGGTACCAATGCATTTCTTCTTGAGAAAGAATGTGATATACTCATTTTGAACTGTTTATCAAGAAGTACATGGTGGAGAGAATCAACTCTATCAAGGTAGTTTTGGACGCCTTTTAGTCTTCTCTCAACTTTCCTTTTCCTCTTAAAAATATTACCAAAGACCTCTTGATCAAAAATGATAGAATGCTCTCTAACCTTGCTTAAGGCGATAGTTGGGTTATGGTTAGAAGAATTCCAGGCTGTGGAAACTAAAGAGTCACCTACATAACGTTATCTCCAGAACACACATCACATGTCAAAAAGAATCGTAATTGAAAATATTTTTCCAAGTACAACAAGTAACGATTGATCGCACAACCTAGTTGAATAACCTTTTACTTACTCAAAAAGACAAACCCCTTATCGAATAAGGAAGTATTTTCATTTTATAATAATTTATTAAATTAGTATGTTTTTTACTAAAAAAATTATTGTTTTAAATGTTGCAAAAGACGAATACAAAATATGCAGTTAATACTTCTGACTTTTGATGGTTTTGAGAGCTACTTGAGAGAGTGGCAACGTAGTTAACCACAAAAAAAAAAACTGAGGCACAACATCAAACATACTGTCAAGTCACAATCTGAGACAAGTGCTTGAGTGCATACTGCATAATGCATGAATTAAAACTTGGCGCCTAAAAAGAATGGAAGGCTTGCTGCTAGTAGTTAAATTAATATTCACATACAGAAAATTCTAACCAACGTTCATCACATACATAGAAAATTCTAACCAATGTAAGGGAACTTGATTCTGAGAAGCAACAGTTACCATTTGAATAACTTATAATCACTAAATAAAAATAAAATTGATAATATACAATAATATCCTAAACCTACCCTATTGATCTAGACAACTACAGGAAATGGATTCAGAATTAAATTTGTCACGCAACTCGGCAGCACTGCTGCAAGGACCAACTAATTACATAAGCAACCTTTGGATGATGGCCAAATCCAATAAATACCAGAAGCAAACACCAATGGTTACATATGATTATGTTTTCACCTGATCTCCTACACTACAAACATCTCATTCTCCCACCAGTGAAATAATTTAAGGCATTATGAGTCCCTATCTAACCACAACGAATCACCTTCGCTGCTTTGCGGCATGAGCAATCTGATTTGCTTTACTATCACTTTTTATCCTGTCCGCATACATGGGAAGGCGAATTATCTCATTTATTTCATTCAACAAGTCTTCCTCTGTGATGTTGTCTTTTATGCTTCGCATCACCTATAAAATTAAGTAAATAGCTGAATCCAAGTACAGATTTAGAGATGAAAGAAACTAAAAATTGGGAGTTAGTATTGGACCTTTCTGTAAGTATTAAACTCATTTGGAGTTGATTTATCTGTTCTAATTCGCAAGAATATCCATTCCAGGTTATCAAAATCCCAAGAACACTCGATGATCTTTCCGGAATAAAATGAGGGTTCTGTGCCATCTGCAGATTTAATGTTACCAGAAAGCAATTAAATCAAGTGAAATTGAAATAAAACAAACTATGAATTGTGGACTTCAAGAAGAAGAAAAAAACAAAATAATATTGAATTAAAACAAAAGACAACATCATGTATTAGTGTTACTAAAGCATCATCCTTCTTGTAAACAAAAAAAAAGCATCATCCTTCTTGTAAACAAAAAAAAAGCATCATCCTTCTCAACCCACTTTTTGGTGGGCACTAGAGTAGAAACTGATATTAACATGTGTCGCATTAAGAAATAAATAGCATCATTAAATATGCAAATGCACCTATTCATGAATTATTTAATCATAACATGATGCATATTCAATCAAACTTTGTTAAGTTAAACAAACATACACATGCTAGAAAATAAATATGATTATTTAAATGAGTCGGGCTTTATAATCTTGACTTTAATAACTGAGACATGGGAATTTCAATTTTATTTATTACATTACATTGACCTAGAGAATTGAATTTCGATTTTATTTACATTGACCTAGAGAATTATACTTTTTATTCAATATAAATGGAATAGATAGTTAAGCCATAAGTAAACTAAAGCCATGCTCAAGCTTCAAATTCAAACATGCCAAGCACAAACCCTTAATTTTAGCTTGTTTAATTAAATGAATCAAGCTTGAACATCATTTCTGCAAGCCAGGTTATAAATTCAAGCAATTTAGCTCTAACGTGTTTACGTCCCAAATGCCATGACTGTCTAAATTTCCTATTCTACAGACACACAACATAATTATAAAAACAAAGTTGGACATATAAAATAAATGAACTTCGTCTGACCTTTGAAAGCAACCTTATTCCCATCCAAGAGTTTCTTCTTTCCCCGCTCATAAACAAAAAGTAGCTCCCGATCACCTTCAACCTGCCGATGGAAGCAGCTAAAAATTAGATGGCGGCATCAATATCAAACAACTGACCAAGTAATATCAGAAATTCCAAAACACCATACAAAAGAAGGTGATGATAACCTCAAACAGAAAGTCAACTGAATTTAAATTGGCGTATTTCCACTTTAAGAGTCCTTCATGAGTACGTGGTACATAAGGATCATCCCAACCCTGGTAAGTGATATAATCAGGAACAAACTTCATTGAATCCAAAACAGAAGGAAAAGAACATATGTTAACAAGGATTTGGAAGTAATAGGAATGGACCAATCCTTCCAAATCTTGAACCAGTCTCTCATCAAGAATCAGCCACAGAGATTTATTCTCATTCTAGTGTCTAGTACAATGAAGGTTATCACTGATCACCATTCACAACTCACCTGAAATATAAGACCATCTGCCTCATGTGAGAGTTTTTTAATGAATTCCTTCAAAAGCTTTGTGACAGTAGAGAGCAACCAAAAATCTTTCCTCCTTACCTAAAAAACATTTCAAAAATATCAACGGTAAGCCATAAGAGAAAAATGAGGCTTCAAGTATGTTGTGATCAATATAAGGTTCAAGATGCATGCCCTGAATGGTTCCAGATCATATCTGTAGTAAGGATTTCTGCTCTGGTATATCTGATGTCGTTCGTGATTCCTAGGTTCAATCACTTCTTTCTCAAGCATCTTCCATCTTTCATAGAAGGGTCGCTGCACCAAAATTTGAGCCATTAGCCAACAATCATACACAGCTACCAAGCATCAAGAAAGGCGTGAAAGAAAGTAGAGCAGATAAAAACAACTCAGGAAAGACACGGTTCAAATATTTCAAATTATGATGCATCAAATCAAGGTTTTCCACCAAATGTTCTCTTTTTTGGGTGTTAACCCTCCGGTTCCTAGGGGAAAGGGGCCCTAGTAATCCGGAGTTCAGCCCTGAGGTAAGTAAAGCCTGGCCAAGAATTGTTACACCCAGGAATCGAGCTCGCGTTCTCCCGAACGATTCGTCCTTTGGTGAAGCTCATTAACCACTTGAGCCCAATCACTTGGTTTCCACCAAACATATTTTAAGAAAGCCCAACTTGGATGTTCACCACAGCATCCTTCAATAAATTCACTCTTAACAGACAAATGTGATTAAGGCTGCAACTAATACATACCAACCATTGATTGACCTTTGCCGAGGTTTCAAATGGTCACTCATAAGTGACGTCATTCTGAGAGAGAAAAGCAACTAGAGGCCCTAGAAGATCAGACGTAATATACATAAAAAGTTACAACCAACATCGTTCCTTAGTCAACAGATTATGAAGACTTTTCTTTTCTTTTATTCCGTCCGGAAGGCATTTAAACATAGTTTCATGTTCCATTAAGAAACAAATGTTTCATGTTAATACACATACAAAAGTCAATTTCTGATAGTAACATAACATGTAAAAACAGGTTGTTGGCTTTTGCCGTAAAAAATTAAAATCTAATTAATGGTTAATTAAGTTTTTGGTCCCTCTAAAAAATTTCATCAAGTTTTAGTCCCTCAAATACTTTCCGTCACCATTTTCGGTCCCTACTTTTAAGTAAACTCATGTGTATCCTTCGAAATTTTGAATTATTCTTTGCAGTCATATTTAGTACATTATAAGTTAGTAACCTTGGCACAACTGGTAAAGTTGTTGTCATGTGACTGGAAGGTCACGGGTTCAAGTCCTGGAAACAGCCTCTTGTGTAAAAAACAGGGTAAGGCTGCGTACAATACACCAAATGGTGGGACCCCTTCCCGGACCCTGCATATGCGGGAGCTTTAGTGCACCGGGTTGCCCTTTTATAAGTTAGTTATTAAATATGAATATAAGTTATTCGCGCTTAAAAATTCATATTCAACTCATTTTATTAAAAATTCTAAATTTGTGTGCGAGACATTGTTATAATGTTCTAAATTGTAAATATCTCAGTAAAAATTCATTAAAAAATGTGAAGGGTACATATCAGTTGACTTAATAACATGGACCAAAAGTCGTGACGGAAAACATTTGGGGGACCAAAAGTCGTGACGGAAAACATTTGGGGGACCAAAACTGGCTGAAAATTTTTAGAGGGACTAACAAAATTTAAGATATTTATAGGGACCAAAAACTTCTATAACCCTTCAATTAAATGCAGGATTCTTCTAAATCCAACAAAAAAGACACAGAAGTTCAAGAGGTGGGGTGTAGAAGATCTGACAAAATCATAGACTTTTAAATATGCCTAACTGATCCAAATGACTAATTGCGGGTTTTATATCTTATTATATCTTATAATATATACCAACAAGACTACAAGACCAAAAGAAATCTGAACAACTAACAACAATACATACAATCAAAGTAACAAGGCAAATATAACTGCACAAAATATAAGATCGTCTCCCGTTAGATTCTGAAAGCGTGTTCGGGAAGAGATAAACGAGACGCAATTGGAATTTGTATCTAGCCTACACAACTGAGGTGAACTATATAGAATGAAAATATTAAATGCACTAGATTACAGTTAGCTTAGTTACTCTTATTATATGAGCATAGGATACTATTACTCTATTTCGTTCTAACAATTCTAAAACAGAAATTAGATCACCCAGCATTATTTTGCACAATAACTTTTAAACCGAACCTCTATTACTGAAACATGGTTGATTGCCATAAGATCATATATAAGGTATCTTCTCTCCTGCTTATTTGAATCTGGCAAGGTATCGATGACCATCTCACCATCCAGTAATGTGAAATGGTGGGTCTTCTCGCCCAAACCCTTAGAACCAAAATATAACAAATTCTCAGTCTCTGCATAATTTATATCAAAACAGAGTACTAGAAAATAAATTGTCTCTCTAGGCTGCACACTGATCTCTTATTATGGTATAATTGCAATCAATCAAGAAGCTGATTACGAGCCAAAGTAACAAACTTACAGCCTTATCCCAAGCTAATTTACATCACTCATCAAAACTACAGCATCATCAAATTCACATGTGGAGGGTGCTATATATAAAACCACTGCTCTAGTGGGAATATGTAGATCACATCAAGCTTGTTACAAATATAGCCACTTCTAAGGGAATACCACAACAACCAATACTAAAACAGATAAAGCTTTTATCTATTAGGATGACTTCTGTATGAGGATATAAATTTAAATAAAGCATGTGCAACAACTTTTTAAAACAGTGATAGTTGGTTGATGTACACCAATAGAGGATTTCCCAACACCAGTTTGGAGTTGGTTACAGCTGTCAACAACAAACTACTGCCGTCCTTAACCAACTATTGCATGTTCTTTAGTTAAATCTATAGCCTCATAATTTCTAAAGGAATAGATTGGAAAAATGCCCAGTCCAAAAGAAGCTAGAGAACTTTATACAGAACAGAATCATGCTTTCATGAGGATGAGAGGAGTATAGAGATTCCAAGTGCTGGTAGACGGTAGAACTGCAGGTTATGACCGATTACTCTTTTTCATTTTTAGTGATAGTCTCTAGTAGTCAGAGGTAGAACAAGTGGTGATTTGTAGGCAACAACTGTTGAAAAGTAAGGGAAAAAGGATAATGAAAATGAACTAGAAAATGCATGGTTGAAATGATTCAAGGAGAAAACCGATGAAATTGGATCACAGTTCAAAAGCACTGACGAATACTGGACACTAGGTGCCACTGGCCAATCTAGGAACACCAAGGATACTTGGGTGAATTGGCCAGATCTTGAAAATTTAAGGTTGGCATAAAATAGAACAGTGCTGAAAACCTTGCAAAATGTAGCGAGGACTTGACAGAATAGAGGTATAATGAGAAAGGAAAATGCCAGACTTGGAGCACAGCAGGAAAAGTCACCACTAAAACAATGTTGAAACAGTATTTTGCAACTGCCTTACTCATAATATATAGTAAAATATATAGAGGCAAAGAGTTTGCTTGCTGCAAGATAATCACTAACTAACTTACCGCCAGATCCCTAGATAATGTAAAGTAACAACAGTCATTGTGGATGATAATGGCATTTACACATGCTGTAGAATCTATTTATGTTAAATATGATCCAAGAGTAACAACCACTATTAGAAATTTTAAATATAAAGTAGCATAATACCTCATTAGTACTACTCCTGCAAGGAAACCTCATTTGGACCCTTCGACAATTAAAATTTCTGTCGATTAAGTAACAACCATCCATTGTTATTAACATCATATACCGTGTACCATCAGCCTTCCATGTTGCATAATAATAACGTTGTCGTAGTAGCTGCAAATTATCCCTGCATACCAACACAACCAAATTTAATATAGATTCACTGACAAAAAATGTCAAATTAATTGGGGACACTGTAAATTTACAATACAACAGAAGGACATAAATAATTAAATCTAATACTATCTTTTTTAGGCAATTATTGGAGATAAATATAATTTTAATTCGTGAAGATAGTGTTGTAAAAGGACACACATATACAAAAACTTTAGCTTTAAATAATGGGAAAAAATCTCACCGTGTACATTTATAAAAATAAAAATTTGCAAATGATGTATTGTAAAATGACCGCTGATTCTAGGCATACGGTTAGAATCTAATCATTCGAAGATATGGCTTAGTGAAATGGTTTGTACTTGCAACTACAAAGAATGCAAGGAATGTGAAAAAATGATATTCATTCTGAGATAATTCCTTGAATAATTTGTCACTACGGAGAGGTATTTAAAAAATTGTTCCCTTCCCTTTGTTATATGCACTACTAGATAGGGTTTAGAGGTAAGTTAGCGCCATGAAATCTTTGAACAAGAAGATACATATCGGGTTGCAATTTAAGGTCTAATTGTGAAAAGTATCCTCCGGTAAAATTGAGAATCTATAGGTTCTCAGAAACCAGCACTAGGCATTGTTGTAGATAAAACATTAAGCAAAAAAGGATTGACAAAAAGAAAATGCACAAAAACGACCCAATACGAAATACAATGCACAATTGTCCAAGTCATGGTGTAACAATAACACAATGGAAAGATCAGGCTGGCTATGTGGTTGGGGTGGGAGTGTTAGGAGTTGAGTGGTAAAGATTGAGAGGGTCATCCCCACCATAATACTAACTATGCTGACATTTACCATTCAAAAAAAAAAAAAACACAACACAAAATGTGTGGTAGCAAATGAAATAGCAGTCCTACTTTATATGTAAAATTAATTAAATCAATATAACATATAAAAACATGATTTCATGGCTCAAATAAATAGAACCTGTTGAGAGAAACTGGGTGTGAACCTGGAAATTGTGTATGTCCTCTGGCCTGCATACTAGTAGTTAGTGAACTGGCTACGAAAGCATCAGAAGTACACATAAAGCAGGTAAATCATAAAAATGAGAGGGAAAAGAAAGGTGTGATCTGTGAACAGCTTTTGAAAAAAGCAATGTTATCGCCTGCTTAGTTCAATCATAAAAGCAATTTACAACACAGAATTCCAAAAGAATAGACTGCATCTGGTTTATTGGATGAACATTCAAAATAAATAGAAACCACGTGCGGCTAAGACAATATTTACAGTAAAAATGAAGCATCACGAAATCAGGAAGAACTATCCGTGCACATTTTCCACAAATCACACATAGTAAAATGTGTCACATACTTAGTGACCTACAACTCAACATGAAAAAAAGTTCATAGCAATATATATATCGCAGCCAAGTTCATCTAAAATTGGAAAAGGGCAAGTACAAACACAATTTACACAAATGATAAAACCAAGTAGTCAGGAAATGAGTACATGTAACTCCAAATAGTAAGAAGAGCAAAACCTCCAAAACCAAAGATACTAACAGAATACATAATGTTGAAAACATAAAACGACAAGACCAAGCACATGAAACGACTAGTACAATAGTGTAATGTGACAAACAAAAGGATCGGTTCAGATGATTCTTAAAAATTAGCAGAATATGCACCATCAACTCCTTTGTTGTAATATAATTTAAATGAGTAAAAATGAAAAGATGCAGTGACCTTGTTAAAACTTAAAATTCATAATTTTCTAAATGAGTTCTCAAATTTAAGAATAAACCCATACATGAAAGTAAGAAGGCTTACCCCAACACCCAATCTAAGTGTTTGATAACAGAACTGTCGAAATGCATTTTGCTGATCCACAGGTATCTCATCTCCTAAAACATCATCGTTCGTCATCTGTGAGCTTGTCTCATGGTTCTCCTAAGAGAATGGGAAAAATGCCAAGTTTAAAACATGTCACATGGTTGAGTCCACAAAAATAATATGAACGTATTCAATATTAGATTTTTGTAACATCGGAAGTCCAGAAGGCTTATTTTTATAATTTTTTACCACCGCAAAGAGATTTGATTACATTAAAACTGACTAAGCAGGTTTTTAGATGAGCATTTACCAAGAGTAATTTTGCATGAATTCGATTTTGTAAATCAATTTCATCAAAAAGCAATATTTTTGTAAAATTTAAAATCTAATACAAAAACTGCTTTTTATCGCTACCAGTCAAGTTGAGGTTTGGAGGCAAAATTAATTTTTACCAAAGAAACCAAACATCTATATTTTTAATAAAATAATGTTTTATTGGAGGCAAAATCAATTGGACACTTCCCGCTGTGTATACTAACACGCATTAAAGAGTAGCAGTGTAACACTTTCATTTGGAAGGGTACAGGAGAGTAATTTTGAAGATCAGATATGAGAGCGGTTGTTTACCTAATTACCTAACAAGTCACCAGCGTAGTTGGTTGACACAAGACAAACTGGACAGGCCCAAACATACGAGCTTCACACTCAAACCCTTAATTCGTGGATAATACAATGGTTCATCAAGGGATTCAGTATAGTCTTTCATATCATCTAAGACTTTGGACCTAACTCAACCCAACATAACCCAACTTGTGAAGTGAGAATTTCCTAAGCTTTATAAACACTATTTATGCCATATCTCTAGCCATGTTTATTCATGATTAGACTATTATTAAACCTTAAACCAGTGTAGTATTAAAAGCATTTTTTCTAATGACAAATGTCATCATGCTTTCCTTATGTTTCCTACTATTTTAAGAGTCCCACATTGGATGAGAAAATGTTTGAACATAACTTTATAAGTAGACGCAGTACTAGCCTTACATTTCGGTTAGGTAAGGGATGAGTTAGGCCCAACCCAAATTATAATACCTACTTTAAAAAAAATTCATAGGAAATAGTTAAAACTTCTTTTTGTAAATGAAAGTGAAAACAATAAATGAAAATGAAAAATATTCTCAGTTGAGTAGACAGGCCCTTAGATTACTAAATGGCTTTCTCAAGAAGAAGCCTAGTACCTAACAAGAGAATCGTATAAAAAATATGATTTACACTAAATCCCGCTTGAAAATTAAAAAGCCATTCATTCAGTGAGAAAATAGGAAAGTCCAAATATCAAAATTCACTATGTATATCAATACCTGCAAATCAGGGCCTGGGACTCCATCATCATCCTCATCAGGAACCGCTTCACCGTTGAGATCAAGTTCAGAAGATCTTTTCCACTCCGGAGTAGGAGGACAAACTACCATCTCAGGCTTTTTTTCATGATAAAATGTGTACAATGCATCAATATAATCGGGTTTATAGATTCCTGGAGGGCGTGCATCGGAAAAAATCTTAATTGCCTACAAGTTGGGAAAAAGTATATTTATTGAACTTGAGCACCGTCTTAATCCAGGTAAACAGAGAGACAGAGAGAGAGCTACCGTAATAAGGTGACTCCAAAACTGACCTGAGTAACAGACATTGACATAGCACGCATTAGATAATGGATAATCATGTATCCCGTACGATTATGCCCATGTGTACAATGAACAAGTATATACTTCTTTGACTGCTTTTGGCGTGACAAAAATTGTATAACCTGAAATATAAACAATAACATTGTTAAAAAGGATCTTCTATCCAATATATTTTCTTATTTACCAAGGTTCTTTTCTTTAAGCTTTTTAAGAAGGATCTCCTATCCTCAATTAAATCTTCCTATGCATGCTAGGAAACGAAAATTCAGGCTAAATTCTTCAAAATTACTATGCATGACTAAATATTATCTAGAAACAAACCTCATAGACGAACTGATTCACAGATGAATTTTCAGGTACAGAATCACGCCCCCTGCATTGAATCTGAACAAAAAAAATGATCCTCAAATGTAAGAACAAGAAAGAGATGTCGAAGTTTTAAAGAAAGTTGTAAAAATCTTGAGTTGGTGAATAAAATATGGCCACTACAAACCTTAAGATGCTTGATACCCTCTTTTTTTAAATCTGTCACTGGATAGTATCGAGAGGTATTTGTCAAATCAATCACCAGACCAAGCTGCAAATCAAGAGAATAAAATGTAAAAAAGCAGTATATGTGCATACAAGTTTTTTCGTATGATATAGAACATTCAATTTCGCTAGATTATGTTGCTAAAGACAAGTATCAAAGATTGCAATTGGGTAAACTAGATATAGAGATCCTTTTTATATTTTCTTTTTGGGTAGAAACCCCTTTCATTCTGATTACTCCTGCTCAAAATTTAAAATCCAAGAAAAAATCAACGTCAAAGAAGCGTAAGAAACAGATAGAGAAACGTCTAAATGAAGTATTACATTTTTAGGATAAGTTCTACTTACTTTTCTTCCTAAAACTCTCTGTTGATGTATCACTTGTTTAAATGAGTATCTTTTGCCAGGAAAGATGCAGTCATTGAATGATTCACCAAGAGGAACCTTAGAAGGTATCATACAGCAAATCTCCTGGCCTGATGGAGGGCAATCTAACCACCCTGTTTGAAAAGAATAAAATAATACGTAAGTTTTTCCCCACATGTACAACAATGGTAATTTGTGACAAAATGTATTCCCAGAATCTCAAACATGACTGAAGTAAACTTTAACAGCTATCAATCTCGATTTTTATAAATAAAACCCATTTGTTAACAGTGACTACCAACCGATCAACTGCTAGTGGCCTCAGTATCAACGGAGTCAGTGCATGGCAGAGACTTCAAAGTTCAAAAACAGAGACAAAGTGCTAATACTCCAATATTCATCATCAAACTCGAGATGGCTGAAGCATAGAAAAATAATCCAATACCCTGACTTTGTCATACATTTCATAGAACCCCTGGGCTGAAAAAGCCTTAATCAGAGAATCAGCTAGCTAGTCCTCAGCTGATCAAACCTAAATAAGTCAACTTGCTATTTAGAGCCCTAACATGTCTACAAGATTGTGTTAAAAGACGGATTCTTTCAAGTCTCAAGCTAACCAAATCAGTTAACTTGCTATTTAGTGCCTTAATATGTCAGGTTGTGACTTTTCTGGCCAACCACCACTCTGAAATTTCCCTGCAACATCAACTCTCATGAGTCATGACCCACTCGTGTGAAACTTTGAATCACATCAGACAGTGCCAACCATCCTGTTCCAAGAGATCTTGTCGTCCAAATCCAATGCATGCCCCATCTCACGTGTGAAGCTTCTACTGCATGCGAAGTCTGCACCACCCTACAACCAATTTTCTGTGACTACCTTTCTGGTACAATTTCACCAAACCTTGTATCAGTGACCACGGCCCAGATAGACCTGTTGCATTCTTTTGCTGCATATACTCCCATGTCTTCCAATTCTGCTATACCATTCAAACCAATGACAATTCCAAAAAGGGGGTGATTAAATTGCCTTTTTCTTGTACTCCATCTGAGGCAAAGAATAATGATAGAGTGAGGACTACAAGTTGGTCTCCTTGCTTTGGCAATCTATTGATCCCAGGTTGTTCACCACAGGTGTAAAACATGCTGTTATATTGAAGAAGGATCCACAGACGTAGAACAATGATGTGCACCGTGGTGGTACGACTCCATCCATAATCTTGTCATTCTTCAAATGACATATCATGATCTGACCACATACTTGAATAGAGAAAAATCTGTCATTGAAGAGATCAAGCCCATCCTTCAGAGTTCAAACTGATACTGTTAATAAAACCTTGATAAACTCGACAATCTGTATACGGCTTTTGTGCTTCATGATCTTCATCAATGTAGCCAAGATCAAGTCCCAGCTAGTAGGATCGCACATCTTACATGCCACCGCACCTCGACCGTGCTTCGACTTAACTCTGGCTCGGTTTTGCTGTTTCCTCTGTTTTTTGCCATTTTTCCTCTGTTTCCTCTGTTTTTTGCAGTTTTTCCTCTGTTTCCTCTGTTAATCTATATTTTGTTGCTTGGTTCCTCTGTTTTTCCTCTATTATCTCTGTTTTTATGCTTGGTTCCTCTGTTTCCCTCTATTTTCTCTATCTATTTCTCTCAACTCTATCAACAACCTACCGATCCTACTTACGAACTGGGTTACGTTCCTCGTGTTTACGTTCTTTCACCGGCCGACCGATCCTGCGTAGGATCTCGATACTTACTACATTGATCTTCATGAAAATCATAAAGGTAAACCGTGACGACCCTAATGTAAACAATCTCATTAACAGCCGTTAAGAGGTCCCTCTTCTGAAATGAATGTTGTCCTTACCAGATTCCTCGATATTTGTCTCCAATTTGACTAACCATGGAAATTGCAGCCATGGGAGCAGTAGAAGATATTGAAATGGTAATCATCCTCAATGGTCTCATTACAACTGTTATGGTCATACTTAGGATATACCATTTTTTGTTATGGTCATACTCGGGATACATACCATTTTTTGCACGATTCAACTAATAATTCTATTAATGCAAGTCAATCAGGGTTGTAGAATAATGAAGCAAATATGATCACGAAGCAATCAATCACAATATACTGGGCCTGTTTGTTTTAGATTTTTAAAATCTTTTTGATATAAGAGATTTTCTTTAGAGACTTTTGGGAAAAGCATAAACCATGGTTGACAAAGCATTCAAGTCAAAAACTATGCATGCTAAAATTGAATAATCATTACAACACGCTAAAATATAATTTAATGGTGTTAAAATTGAAAAAATCATACAACACGCTAAAATGTAATTTGTAGATGTTTAAATGTACTTCATCAGATATATATTGATATATTTTTTTATATAAATACTCATAGAGAGTGTAACATTGTTTACTCTAAAAGCACATAAAATAATACATATAATAAAACACTAAAAGATTTCGTTCAATTAAAAAATTTGGTGGTGCTCGTCCTTTAACATTGGCATCTATATCTTATGCTCTTTGTAGTTGTTTTCATATTTTCCTATATTGTACTAAGAATTTGCTTTGATAATATTATGAATTAACTTAGCTTGAGTAAAAAATAAATAAAAACTTTTAAAATAAATAAGTCACTTAATCAACGTGAAATAAAAAACAAGCGAAATAAAAATCTAAATCCCAAATGTCACATAATCTTAAAGCCGATCAAAAATTTCCATAAAAATATTATTTTTATTATACTTAATTATTTTAAATGGATTCGGATAAATTGCATCTTGCATTGCCACCACAATCAAAAAAATTGGATCCGTCACTGACAGTCCAAGGCAGTTCATGCAGCATCATCAATTTCTACTGCAGGCCAATCTTACAAATTGCATCGCTCATTCTTTACTGGTTGAATCATAGGTTTTGGGATCTAATGCTTCTGATCACATGACCAGTTAACTACATGGTTCCTAGGTTTAAGGGAAAATAACAGGGTAGTTATAAGGTTAGTTTCAGTTAGTTGTCAATGCCTAACTAAAGATGTATTACATGAGCACCCTTGTAAAGTTTAAATTTTTCAGTTACTATTCTAATGAAAGAACTCAAACAGCTGAAGTTACCCTTCAACAATGCTCTTTACTTTTTCATAATTTATTGCACATCATCGGTTTTCATCAATATATAATAAATCCACTTCAAATATAGGTTGAAATAGAGATAGGATCGTATTAAGAAATATCTTATTTCAATCACAATGCTGATTATCACTGGCAGCAAGTAGACCATGGAAATTGGAAAGAAACCCTTACCCGGAGGAAGCCTACTTGTATCATATGATTTAGGGTTTTTTGCATGATATAGTTGTTGATCATATCGAGGTGACTGTGAATGATGCACAGGTCTATTATCATCTGGACGTTCTCTTTTCAAGCGTCTCTTTCTTTCCTCGCGCTCCTAAAAAAGATACAACAACTCAGGACTTGTGTGAATAAAAAGAAAAGTAAGGGTAATATACAGTTCGAAACCCTAATTACTTAAGAAACCAGTGTATATTTGATAGCCAAAAAGAATCATTGTTTCAAATGGTTAAATTTGAGGTTGTAATTTTTTTCCCTGTTTTTGCACTTTTAAAAGAAATATCTCAATCAACACACTAAGCAATGGTTTAGTTTTGCTTAATTTCTATGCAACCCCAGAAAAATAATCAGTGTTCTCTACAGCATTTTGATTAAACTCTAATGAACACAAAAAGTGCTGATCCAAACCAGTAACTCAAGGGATGGGGGAACAAGAGCGTGAGTTGATTCTTGACATTCAATATCAAAATTGTTTGACTCGCGTCATTTAACACTATGCAATAATTTTTTATAGAATTCACCTTTAATCATAAATCCTAATTTTTTTTAATGCCACTTGAAGCGAAATGAGATATTCAAAAAAAAAATTAACCATCCACTAATTAAAACAACAAGTTAGAATATTAGATAAATGCTCAACAACAATACAAACTTGTGCTATCAAATCTCAAGCAAGTATCAAAACAGCTTCTACATAGGTTCCTGTTACAGCATGATATATGAACTCAATCCCTTTCCCTATCACACCTCTAAAAAATGGTCTAATTTGATAACGTGCCATGTGAGATTAACAAAAGTCCCACGCTTACTAGTCCAAACTAAAAAATGAGAAACTGCCATCATATTACTCCTATTCCAGAGCACCATAGCGCCTACACTTGTGATAGAAGAAGTGTCCAGGTGTCCGACAATGACACGACACCAACACATGTGATTACACTAAATTATGACATTTTTTTTCAAAATTAGTGGGTGTGAACATTCCAGTATCAATGTCATGTCCGGTGTTCGTGTCTGTGCTTCAGCGTAACCAACATAAACAGACACAGCCATGAAACCAGAAGGGATAAAAAAGAGAGAAATAATAAATAGTACCCGGCGTGCTATATCAGCTCCACTTTCTATACGTTCTTCAGGTGCAGCATACTGTTGAACATGTATGGGCTCCTCCTCAAAAATATCTTCATCTTCCTCCGGTACCGGAGATGCATTCAAATCCATTGCAACTATCATCAAGCATCGAACAACAACAACATTCACACGCCGCAATAAAAATCCCCAACAACTACTAATTCATCAACAATCCCCTTAGCCTGCACCATTCAAATTCAAACAAGTTCAATGAATCTTAATAAATAAACAATTCAACAAAATTCAACCAGCTAAGACTTTTCATCAACAACAAGAAAATGCTAAATCAATCATGAAATTAATCACAATTAAAATAGCTTATATATGCTTAATTTTTCTCCAACCGTTAAATACCGAAACAATAATAATTCTTTGATGCAGATGAACAAATGAAGAACGAAAATCACATTTGACTTCAATTTCACTCACATCATCGATTCCTACTTCAGATACTCGTTCTACGGAAGCAAAATCAAAACGAAAGTTCAAAATCAAGAAAAGCGGAAGCAGATAGAAGTTGCGATTTAACAAACCTCGATGGAATTGACGAAGAAACGAGGTGAATCGAGAATCTGTGGATCACGAACGGGAAAGGATGAACCCTGGGATTTGGTAGAGTTCGTGACGAAACCCTAGAGAGAGAAAGAGAAA
>Ga0228711_1000541_pt1 | contig 47427 bp, 23 predicted proteins | sample MedpolnodulmetaG_2_FD_177996 | JGI IMG/M metagenome (GOLD analysis project Ga0228711, IMG submission 177996) | Root nodule microbial communities from Medicago polymorpha collected in Santa Monica, California, United States - brown nodules | ecosystem: Host-associated > Plants > Roots > Nodule...
TTGCTGAAGGTATATGTCAGAGGAGGTTTGTTTGAGAAGTCAAGAGAATTACTAGCCAAACTGGAATCCTTGGGCTATGCTGAAGATGAGGTAATTGGTAACCTTTAAATTGAACAAGGGTTGTTTTGGTTTTTCTGTATCTGAAACATTATTAAATCATTTCATAGCATTATTCATTCTATGTTGATGCCTAAAGTTTACATCAATTATGAGTTATACGTCTTTCTTTTAACCTTCTCTGTCTTCTCTTTTTAACCGTCTTATTTGACTAATTTGGATCTTTATACAGATGCCATATTGTGTATTGATGGATGGCCTAGCTAAGGCAAGACAAACACATGAAGCCAAAATAATTTTTGATGAAATGATGAAAAAACAAGTCAAGTCTGGTAAGTTGTCATTTGTAGTTTCCTTCAATGAAATAGAGCATTGTACATGTGGAGATCTATTCATATTTTCGCTAAGGTGCAATGAACATGAAAAATTAAAAAAAAATTGCTTTAGCTTTTATTGGCCGTCTAGTATTATTTTATGAAAACTACTTTGTCCATTAGGTATATAATACCTCCGCAAAAATCTTTATGCAGCACCTAAAGTTTTATGTAAATTTGATCCTCTTGGCATGATTTCAGATTTTTAATGAGTCATGACTAATTAATTGGTTTGAAGTTCAATTCTTCGCTCCTATATTCTTCATAGTTAAGTTGAATTTTTGCAAACGGTAAATGAGCATGTGCATTGTCTATACTCGGAGGCTGGAGCCAAAGACTCTCGTGTGCAAGAGGAAGGCCAGCCTATGGTTTCAATAGCGCACTAAATAGCGCACTATAATGGAATAGCGTAGCGGTGGTAGGGTTTGGCGTGACACCATCTCCCCACGACCCTCCTTCAGCAGTGGCGATTGTGGCGGTCGCAAATTGCGGCAATCCCACTATCCACTATAGCAATCTTGACTCACCACAGTTATGACTAAAGGAGATGAGGAGTTGGAGGTGGAAGAACAATAGTTTGAATCAAGTGATGAACAAGATGATATTGATGTGGTGGAACTTAGAAGGGAAGATGAGGAAGACGCAGATGTCATTTTGACGGGATGTCATTTTAAATACAATGTCAGTTTGATTACATTTAGAACTTATTTTGATGGGAAATGACAAAGTTAATTATAACTATTAAGTATGATTGCCACATTTTGAGTATTTTTTGTATGTTATTGGAATTTATGTTTACTTTATACATTGTTTTTTAGTCTTCACAATATCGGTCATCCCTCTATCCTCTAGCTGTTAGAGACATATAGCCATTATTGGCCCTCCACTCCACTTATCAGCTTAAGCTTTTAGAAAGTTGTCTTGAATAGCTTATGTAATGGAGGTGAATAAGAGTTCTGCAAATATGGTCACATGTTATCCTCATGTTCCTATATTTGTTCCATTGTTTGAATTTCTGCAAGAATCTGTATTATTGGAGCTGATAATAGATATGTCATATGATAATAACTTTTAACTGAGCTTTTTGTTTTTTTTATTATACGAAGCTTTAGTTCTAGTAACTCTCCAAGATTGGGATATTTAACACGGTAGTAATTTACAAATTTAATTCACACATGCAGATGGCTATGCACACAGTATTATAATATCAGCATTTTGCCGAGCCAAGCTTTTTCAGGAGGCAAAGCATTTGGCCAAGGATTTTCAAACTACCTTTGACAAATATGACGTAGTTATAATGAATTCAATGCTCTGTGCTTTCTGCAGAGCATGTGAAATGGAAAGTGTAATGGAAACTCTAAGAAAGATGGATGAATTGGCAATCAGTCCTGATTACAATACCTTCAATATTCTAATCAAATACTTCTGTAGGAAAAACATGTATCTATTAGCTTATCGAACCACGATGGACATGCATAGTAAAGGCTATCAACCAGCAGAGGTGCGCTGTTTTATTGTCGTACTGATATTGAACCTGTTTTCTGCAGCATGTAACTGTAATACGTCCTTTCAGTTTTATGATTTGTAATATATGGCAACATTTGTTTGCATCCTCGTCCAAGATTTGAACTTTTTCATAATATAGATCCTTGTGAGTGTCTTGTAATTTCTACATTTATATATCCTTCTGCATATTATTTGATTCATTGTTTTATTATCCTTTCCTCAGAGAAGATATTATTGGTTTTCTTTTAGTGAGCCGTTTACAATCTTACTTGAGTTAAAAGGTTACATTCCTGAAGAAACGCCATTAAAAGAGTGATTTAGTGAAAAAGAAGATTATAAATGTGAAGTTTCACTTGATTAAAAGAAACCGAGAATGCTTCATTTAATAAAGTTTGCTGTGATTGTTTTCTATCTATGATTATCAGTTTATTGACCACGTAAAAGTTCTAATATGTTCCTCTCTTTTTGTAGGAGCTCTGTTCTTCTTTAATATACCACCTTGGTCGGGAAAATGCTTGCTCAGAGGCATTTTCACTTTACAATATGCTGAGATACAGCAAGAGAACAATAGGCAAGGCACTTCATGAGAAGATTCTGCATATTCTCCTAGCAGGAAAGCTTTTGAAAGATGCATATGTAGTATTCAAGGTACTATTCTCCTAGCAGTAATTTTTATTTTTATTTAGAAATATATAAATCTTATTTTCTTCTCGTAGCGTTGTGGTTCATCTGATGAATCTGACCATATTCAGGATAATGCAACATCTATATCTGGCCCCACTACCAAAAGATTTGCAAGTGTATTTATGAAGTCAGGTAACATCAACTTGATCAATGATGTTATGAAGACACTCCATAATTGTGGCTACAAGATTGATCAGGTAATAATAATCTTGACAGTATTTTGCATTTTGAATACTGTTACTAGAATGACAATCAGTTCATAGTATTTTCTTTATAATTCATCCACAAGAAATGTTTTATTAGTTTGAAATTCCTTTTGTTTATCTTTATTAAATGGATTCAATCTGATTAAAAAATTTCAAATTAGAACAACTGGTTTGTGTAGTGGCTAACTGTCCAAATTGAAATATTTTCTGAAGATTGGAGCTAGGTATCGGGTATTATTTAAACTGTTAACTCAAAAATTATTTATATTCCACCTTGTTGCAGGGTTTATTTGAGATGGCTGTATCACACTATTTAGGTCAGCCTGAAAAGAAAGATTTGCTTCTTCACTTATTACAATGGATGCCAGGTCAAGGTTACGTGCTTAATCCATCAACAAGAAACCTAATCCTCAAGAATTCACACTTATTTGGTCGTCAGCTCATTGCTGAAGTTTTGTCCAAGCAACGAGTTAAGTTAAACGCCCAAAAATCTAACTAGATAAAGCATGCAAAATTTTGTATTAGATTACATAATGCTAGCCCTCGTTTGTACTGATAATTTGATCCTCTTTGGTTCACAAGATCTCTAGTACCATGCACCAAACATTGCTTCACTCATTTTTTCCCTTGGCATTTTTAAGTTGTGGTAGATAACCCTTGTACACCTAAATTTTCATGGTACGGATTTGTCTAGTGTATATAAACAGATGTAAATGCATCATGTCAAATAAATCATTTACTTTTTTGAGTAGTCAATAACCTCTCCTGGTTTGCAAAGTGAAACTCACTTCAAATACTTATGTTGAAAATCAGTTGTACGTGGTTACTGGTTAGTTCTACAATGACAAGAAATTGATTGAGTGAAGGATATAAGGGATGATCAACATATACCTTAAGGCTTATAGTGGAAATTTGATGTTTTAATCTTGAGTGGCGGTGGTCATTCTCCCTATAACACAACTTATTACTTGTAATTGTCTTCTTGTCTTAATAATTTTTTACATTAACAAGTGTATGGTTCTATTTACCACAATGTTCCTGCTTCCCTCCAAATACGTTCCAAAAAAAAGATATTGGTTTAATACTTGTTTTTCATTCTCTAACAACTTATTATCGTCTATCATACTGTATTAATCTTTATGTTTACAAATATAGAACTATTTATCTCCCCCAACAAAATAACAAAGATGGCTTGTGGTAGTATAACAGACTTAATGCATATTTTTTTTGCAATGCCAGCTGTTTTTATTGTAGACAGAAAAAGTAACTTATAGCAAATGCTGATTATGTTGGCAAGACAAGAACGTATGAATAAGAAAAGTAATAAATCATAAAGGACCTAATTTTCATATTTGCTGGACCCCTGCTAATACTTCTTGAATCTACAATAACTTCAACAATCAAACACAGGTATCTCAACTGGATACAAATGGATTCTATCCGACCATGCACTCCTTACATTTGGATCAATATCAGAAAGGCACTTCCAGACAGCACTGTTACACTTGAAACCACTTCCAAAGCCAATTTGCCAAACCTTATGTCCTTTCTTTACTCTCCCTTTTGCCTCCAAATAGCTTAGTTCATACCACAGAGAAGAAGATGAAGTATTTCCAAATCTATATAATGCCATTCTTGAAGCCTCTCCATCTTCCCTACGCAGCTTCAGATTTCCCACTATGCCATCTATTACTGCCTTACCACCTGCATGTATACAGAAATGCTCAAAAGCCTTCTTGAAATTTGGCACATACATTTCCTTATTCTCCACTGCCCAAATTTTCCTGCGAATCATCGACCACGCATATCGTAGTTGCTCGGAATATGGCAAGACAAGAGGGCCTAAGGTTATTATATTGATCTTCAAAGCTGAAGCAGCTACACTTAACAGCGATCGTGAAAGTGAAACGCCTACAATACCGTTTTCATCGGGTTCCTGATACACAGACTGATATGCTTTGTCATTTGATCCCAAGTGTGTTCTCACAAGATGTTGAAGCTTGTACTTGGCTATTCCCTTGTCCTGATTTTTATTGGATAGTAAAATGGCTGCTCCTCCCATTCGAAACAACACATTCGCGATAATCTTGGATTTTTTATTTCCAACATAGCCATTGGGAGCTACAGCCTCCATGCTTAGAACTAAAGCCAAGGAATTTTTGTGAACTCTTAGAAGATCTTTGGCCAAGCTTACTGATAACAACCCAGCACTGCAACCCATTCCACTTAGGCTGAAACTCTTTACATTACTTCGAAATCCAAACTTGTTAATGATGGTTGAGGTAATGCATGGTGTGGGAGAGAAAATACTACAATTTGACACAAGGATGTCAATGCTCTTAGGATGTATATTGTGTTTGGAAAGAAGATCATCGACAATTGTGAAAAGGACCAATTCAGTTTCTGCTTGCGTGTTCTTCAAAGAAGTATGGGGCGGGAGCTGATGAACTGATTCTGGCATGCAAGCCTCAACTCCAATACCAGATTTCTCCAATACTTTGATATGAAAGTCTATGATTTCTTTGTCAAGGTTGTACAAATCTAAGTGTTCTATGAAATGGGAGTGAGGGAGTCTCAAATTGTCAGGAGGTAAATAACAAACATAGTCAATAAGGTAGACACTAGTGGATCTGAAATAAATGTAAAGTAATAAGAGAATCAATGATATCACTGCAATTGATTGTGTCACAGAGATGGAACATTTGGATATGGAAGAGAGGTTTAAGAATGAAAAGTAATTTGGTAAAAGACTTTTCATGATCATAAGCTTGAACTTAACCAATTGAAGTTTAGATTTGGTATATTAGTTCAAATATGAAGAATTAGCTTATTGTAGTATATAAGTAGAAGGAAGTTTTAAAATGCAACTGTTTTATCCTTTTCTCATGCCGTCTGTCATTCCCTTTATGTGACAGAGATTTCGCAAAACAAAAAATTAAAATTGCTTTTACAATCAAAACACTTGACTTTTTTGTTGTTCCCTTTTCTTCCCCCTAAATAAATGCATTATTTTGGGAAATGCAACTAATCACGAAGTTTGTGTGTTTTTTAATAAGCCATCATCACAAAGTTTGTGTGAAATAACCGTATGAACAACTTCGGTTTTATGAAGAGTAATTTGCAACTAGTATACTCCTCCAAAGTAACTGCAATTTCATGGAAAGAAGTCATCTAATGTAGTAATTAGTACAGAAGTGACCAAGGTAAGAAGTAAACATAAGTAAGATAAAACATACCATATTTATACAGGCTCTTCCAAGTTTATCCTTGGCATAAAATGAAGCAAAAATTATGCATTTTTTACCCAGTTAAATAAGCAAGAATTCATCCAATGTTTTTCTTTTTGTTACTTTTATCTTCTTCATTCCAATGTTTTATCATGGTCTTTTAGACGCCATCCAGGGCATTCATTTTGGGCTAAAGACTGATCGTTTCGTAGTCAACATGAGTTGCAGTCACTTGAATTTTCACACACACAAACACACACTCGTTGCATAATAGATTTTTATCTTCCTGGCCTCGAGCCATCTCTAATATGTAACGGTCGTCACTATATGATGTACAAGTCAATTATAAACATCACGACTTCGAAGGGTATTCGAACTGGAAAGAGCTAAAACTTACGATCAACAACATGGCTTGAAAACTGGAAAGTAAAGCACCATAGCATACCACTTTGTTTTATTGTGATTTTTAATGGTAAAAGTACACGGTAACATGATGCAATTTCAAATACAAAAGGCAATTTATGTCATTTCTCTTATTGATACTCTTTCTTGTTTGCAACATATTCCATACAATGTGAAAGGAATAAGTGGACCATAAATTACAACAATTTGGCAAAAATTGAATCATGATTAATGTACTTATCTTAAATATGCAAAATACAAACCTACCTTCCCTACACTCCAACAAAAATGGTTTCCTTCACGTTTTCCCCGGGCTAATAACCACATACAGTAAAGAGAAAAAAAAAGTCATAGTTGTGCCACTCATGCCGCTTTAAGGCTCCTTGCCAAACGCTCATAGTGTTCCCTTTGCTGCTCCAAAAAAAAAAAAAAAACCAATATAAATTTATAAAACTAATTTATCCAACATAAGATATCAGATCTCACGTGGAAAATATATTTTACAGAATGAACCATACCGTGGCTGACACAGATGGAGAAGCTTTAGTTAGTGCTACTTCAAAATGACTCGTCCTAATGGTCAATGTATCGCAGGTCGTCTCAATTGAGGCAAACTTCTCATCAAGAGCAGCCATTACTGCTTCGTTCATCTGAATACAAAAGAAAATCAGCAATCCCGAAATTTACTCTCCATTCTTCTTATAGAGCAAAGACGACATCAAAAATACAAAGAAAAATAGTAGAAACATACCAATTCTGCAAGATCAGCACCACTAAGGTTTTCACATGCTTCCATTCTTCCAATGGCACTCAAATCCACACTAGAATCAATATGTTTATTCCTTGCAAGAGCTTTCAATATCAAAACACGGTCATCTGGGCTTGGGAGAGGAACATAGAGCAATTTACCAAACCTACCAGGCCGTAAGAGAGCGGGGTCCATCACATCAGGCCTGTAAAATGAGACTAAGTGAATACAGCATGATGTGGAAGTCAAACGACTAATTAGAGATGATAAACCAATGGTACCTATTTGTTGCACCAATCACAAAAACACCCCTCCGCTGCTCAGCACCATCTAACTCGATAAGCAACTGCAATTTCATATAATTGTTGTATTTTATTCATTTCGTTATGAAGAGTAAGAAGTCAGTATGACAATGTTTATTTTGTTCAAACCTGGTTCAACAGTCTTTCAATAACCCATCCACCTTCTTTACCACGTTTAGTAGTCAGAGCATCAACCTGAAAATGGTAAAAGTTAAATCTTACATGCATTTAAGCATTGAAGTTTACGTTGCAAACGATTTTACAACAAATTAAAGTTTGATGAGCATTCATAAAAGCCCTTCATAGACAAAGGAAATAAATAACAGATAAACACTTGGGCCTTTTGCAGGTTTATTGAGTAAGAAAATAATTTTTCCAAACACGCACCAACAGTTGCTGCATATGTAGGAGAGAATATGGGAGAAATGCATAACAGTGAATAAAGGAACACAACAAAAACAATTGCAATGGTAGTATGGGATAGTTCCTTCAAATATTCAACATTCTAGACAACAATTTTAAGCTATAGTTCGCAAGTTTGAAGTAAAATGATTGTGTAGAGTTAACCAACGTTCTTAGGAAAGAGAACTACAAACCTCATCAAAAAATAGTACACATGGAGCACAAGTCCTTGCACGATTAAACAATGTCCTCACTGCAAGCTCGCTTTCCCCAACATATTTATTTAGAAGCTCGGGTCCCTAAGAATTCAATAAAAACAATTCAAATATCCCCAAAAAAAAATGCTTTATTCAAAACAGAGGAACAGACATCTACTGTAAACCAAAATTGATGATAAAAGGATGGAATATTTAGACAGACCTTAATATGAATGAAATTAGCTCCTGCTTCATTGGCAACAGCCTTGGCAATCAATGTTTTACCACAACCTGGAGGTCCAAAAAGCAAAAATCCAGACTCAAGATTCATCCCAATTCCCTGAAATGGTTAAATCCAATAACACCGATCAGTGACAGACTTGAGAAGTTCTGATATACAACTTACCATAATATTTCATAAAACAGCGAAGACAAAATCAATTGATCAATTTCTAAGATAAGATTAAGAACATAAAATGTATCTCCTTGAAAACTTATGTGCACTGCTGCTACCTCACCATAACAAATTGTCTCTCTTCTAACAGTCTTGGGTCCAACAGAATTTCTCTCACATTTAACTTTGACCTACTGGTCTGGGATCATTCCTAGGATTTGGAATTACATAAATCCAAAACATGCAATGCACACCCCTCTTTAATTAATAGAAATTGCATTAAAAAGTGTAGTATTAAAAATTACCTCATAATACTGGGGTTTTTTTACACGCATTACAATATAGCGATTAAAATCATGCCTTAAACTATCAAGCCCACCAACATCTTCCCATTTAACATTAGGAATGGAAGAGAACCCTTCTCTTCTTGCTGAAGGTTGCACCATTTTGACTGCTTCCTGTATAAATTCCCAGATAAATATGATTATGTCCTTTATGCATATATAAATGTTCGAGGAAAATCAAAGACTAAACTTAAAAGACTAAATAACAGCATATCCTTGCATAGAGAAAGAACATTTAATGGAGAGAATAAAAAGTAGAGGATAAGGTATCCTTGTAAACACAATGATAGTAAAACAAATCTAGAAAAAGGCGACAGGGGAATAATAATAATATAAACACAATGATTGTAATACAAATCTAGGAAAAGGCAACAGGGGAATAATAATAATATTAATAATAATAATAAAAAATAAATAAATCTAAAGCACCTCGAAATCGGACATTTTGATAGCAAGCTTAGTTATTTCTTCAGGCAACCAAGGTTCTCTCCACCAGCCTTTAGTATTCTCACTTATGACAGCTTGAGATAACTCACGTTTCCTTTCATCAATTATCCTCTTCATTGCCAAATTACCAGCTTTGTTGGCCAGAGCTGCCAAATCAGCACCAACAAATCCTGGAGTAGACCTGGCAATTTTACGCAGATCAAACGAACCATCAAGTTTAATGTTGCGAGTAAGAACAGAAAGGATCTCCTCCCTGGCAGATTCATCAGGAACGCCAACAAAAAACTCACGATCAAACCGACCAGGCCGTCTAAGAGCAGGATCAAGAGAATCAGGCCTATTTGTGGCTCCAATTACAAGAACATAGCCACGAGGTTCGTCAGAAGTCTCTGGTTCATCCATGGAAGTCATTAACTGGGTCACAATTCGTTTCTCCATCTCACGCTGTAAATCCTCTCTTTTTGAAGCAATGGCATCAATCTCATCAATAAAAACAATTGATGGAGCAGTCCTTTTTGCTTTATCGAAAAGCTCTCTAATATATTCTTCGGATGCACCTAATTAAGAAAGACAGAGCTATTCAATAAAACAGTTCTGAATCATCTAATAGTACTAGTGGATACAATGACAGTCACTAGCTAGCAATAAAAATTGCAGAAGCATTCGGCAGTTGCCAGCGAAATAATTTGAAACTTTATTCTCAAACAAATGTGCTAAACGCACTTTAGTTTACTTTAGGTTAAGAGTGATCTAAGACCACTAAACACCAGTTTGGAATTCATTCACAATTACTCATGGCAAAAGAAATGGTAAAAAAATCTCACATTAACTATGAGTTTCTTAAACAATAACTTCAAATACATTGCTTGTTTGGATTGGATTATTCGAGCTTATCTACTGGCATAAGCACTTGTGACACTGTTTGTGAGAACTTATGAAAACAGCTTATCACATGTCCATAAGCTATTTTCAGCTTATCTCCATAAACCCTCTAAGATAGTTTATGAAAAACAGATTATAGATTTTACAAAAACAATTTGACTTTATTTTATCTTGTGTTATAGAAATAGCTTATTATGCTATAAGCTTCAAAATAAGTTGCTTATTCAAACAGGGACATAATATAACTCAATTGATCAGAAACTCTCATTTAACTTATCTATAAACACTGATATATAGTACAACTCAATTGAGTCAGAAACTCTTATCTAACTTATCTACAAAACTGACTTATAAGGACTTTCATAAATGATTGGTCATAAATTTCTTTAAATTGGAAACTCTCACAAACTAAGAGCTAACCCAAACTAAGCCTAACCAACAACAACAATCAAGCTTTATCCCGCTAATCTCTAGATACTTCTTGATAGTTTCTCTTATGGTTTTTTTAGATCTTCCCCTACATCTATTGATTTGACTCCCCTCCATCTGATCTACTCTCTTTATTATAGAATTCACATGTCATCCCTCTACATGCTCAAACCACTAAATCTAGTTTCTGCCATATTTTCTACTATAGGTGCTACTTCAACTCTGATTGTAATGCTGTCATTTCTAATCCTATCCCATCTAGTCTTGCAAGTTACCACATATCCAAACTAAGCCTAAGAGTAAAAAAAATAGCATAATCTAAAAGGTGATCCCTATGAAGCACGAACACTGACACAGAAGCGCAATAACTTATCCCAAGAGTAACAAAAATGGAAGATTTCAGCAATACCTGAGACACCAGAAACCACCTCAGTGGCCGAGATACGATGAAAAGGAAGACCAGTCTCATTGGCAATAGCATGAGCAAGTCTAGTCTTTCCACAACCAGGTGGTCCATGCAACAAAATCCCAGTCACTGGTTTCACTCCTAAATGCTTAGGCAACTCAGGATTAATCAATGACACAATATCCATCATCAATTCCTCCAATATACCATTCATCCCACCCAAATCCTTAAACATCGGCCCTCCATTCCCTTTCACCTCATCACCACCACCGCCGCCTACATTAGAACCCAAACCAGATCCCTTCGATAGTTGCTTCGCTTTCCCTTTTGCCACTGATTTCGATTCACCGCCATCTGCATTAACAGTAATAGTAGCTTTACTTGAATTTCTAATATCCAATTCAACATTCTTTTCCTTAATTCCTTCTTTGTTCCCGGTGTACGAACTTCTAAGCATATCTTTCATCAAATCAAAAGCAGGTTCAACTTTCTCACTATAAATTGCATCCTCTGAAGTCGAAACTGCACCTTCATCATCAGAAGAAGAATCTTCTTCAGAGGATGATGATGAAACCCGCGTGTTCATCCTCTTTTCAATGTGACGAGCTTCCAATCTTTGCAATTTTTCTTCAGATTCATCGATCATTGCATCCTTACGTCTCTTTCGAGAAGAATTACGAACCTCGTCGTCGGAGTCGGAGTCTGAGTCGCCGTCATCGACAGCGGCATTTTTAGGGATAGGTTTCCGTGAGGAAGATTGAAGAGCGTCATTAACGAATCGAATGAGTTGTTTGTGTTGGCTTCGTTGATAATCAGGGTAATTTGAACGAAGATGTTCGACAATTTCTTCGGCGGTAGTGTACTTTGATTTGCAGGTTTCAACTCGCCGGCGAAGTGCAAATTGCAGAGATCTTCCTCCGCCGCAACCACCACCACCGCCGCCACCGTTTCTTCTCCCCATCTTGTTCAATCTCATAAACACAAACACTTTAGAGATATAACTATTTAAATTATGACACGTTTTTATAGTACTAGGGTTCGGATGAGATTTTTATATTCTTTTTTCAAAAACAAATCAAAACATTTCCCTTTGTTTAATGCTCTTCGGAAAATATTTTTGCTATAATTATGCTGTGTCATGTTAAGCGACATTGATGTTTGTCTACATTAATGACACTACACGATTAGAATTTTAAACCCAAGGTTCATGCTCGTTAAACCTTTAGTTTTTAAGGGTATTGAATTTTCGTCATCGAAACCCTAAAACCAATTGCAAATGATGATGAATCTATGGATAAAAAAGGAAGTTTCAACCAATATAAAACTTAAACTTAAAACTGAGTTTAATGTGTTATCAAAATAAAAAAAAAAAAAAAGTCATGTTGTCATTTAATGTGATACATTAACATCTTTACAAAAGGTACTTTGCAGAAAGTGTATTTTGACATTCGTTAAACAATTTGACAGGACAATCAGATATTTTGTAAATTTGAGATCCAAAATTTCAAAACAATTACATTTCATGATCTAAAATGTTGGTTTACTCAAAAAGTGGTATTTAAAATGTGTTTTGGAGATCATGCAAGGGGTTTTGTTGCAAAGGGAGAAGTGTGAGTATTGCCATACTTTTAGCCATGCAACTTGCCCTTGATATGGATATGATGGTAGCAAGGTATTTGTAAATGCGATCAATAACAAACATTCAAATTTTCTAAGAGCTGGGAAACATCTTCAATTTCAAGTAATTATATCTTCTCAAGCTAATTTTGGTTGGTTATATTGAAAGACAAGACAAGTTAAAATGATTACTCATTCTCTTCATAAAGCGTCCTTAGTGTCCTTATTACATACTAGCCCTCTCATTGTTTACATATTCTTCATTGCATTAAACTTTGATTATTGATAAAATGCTTAATTTCATTTTCCTTAAATAAATGCTATGTTTTGAATGAAACATGATACTTTACGGTGACTATAAAAATATCTGTAACAATTGTATTTTTATACAATTGTAAATTGGAACCAAAAAATTAAATCAATCTAAACCGCATTTAATTGAACCTAATCACGGTTTTTCAAATGAGTCATTCAAATACCCTCTTCTAATCGAGTGAATGGTCGGCATGAAAGAATTTTCAAGGCCAGGGCAAAGGTACCATAATATTAAGTGGTCAACAATAGATCATGTTTCGGTACCGATTGGTTAAATGAGTTCATAGGTTTCAAATTTTATTATGCATCCACATCATAAAAACCTGTCTGTTTAGTCTTTGATCCTCTCTCTCTTGACACCAATAACTCCTATGGCTACAGCGGAACACATTTGGGGAATGGGAAACTGTTGGAACGCATAAGGAAACTGAAAATTCAATTTTTTTTAGAAATGTACAAGATAACTTATTTTTATGATGCTCATAGATAAAATTGAGAAAAGAAAAAGAAAAACTCTTCAATTTGTTGTGCTCAGTGTCATATTGTCACATATCTTAGGAGCAATGAACATAGACTTGACATTAATTAAAGCGCATTTTGTATGCCTAATTAATTAACAGATTATAGATTCATTTCACAACTGAGTTTAATTTGAAGCTCTTCGCATCTACAACTTTCTTAGAGTTTGGAGAGTTTTGAAGTAAAGAACATGGGTGTTACTACAAGCTACTGAACAAGGAAAGTTTGCATTTCACTGTTAGTGTTTAGTGGCATGCCAGCCAGGCACTACTTTGGTAATAAATTAAGATGACATAATATACCAACTGTATCAAGGATCGCATAAATTTTAAGAACCTTGACTTACAAGTTTCGTTTAAACAGTTAAACAAACTCTTAGCATGGACATGCTTTAACTTAAAGCATAGCATGTAAGTAACTACCGATGATGGGTAAAACACAAACTGACAACAAAAAACCCATCAATATGTTGCAATCTTCCACTCATTCTAAGCTATCATCATTTTTCTCCTAAAGTTGAGTAGCATTATTTTAACGTATAACTCATTGTGTGGTAGTATATCAAACAAAAGACAACATAACTAGTGATCCCCAGAAAGCTGATCTTGGTAACCTTCCCGTGGTTCAAGCTGATCATCAAATGAGAATTTGCATTGCAAAAATAACTGGTAAAATCACATATACCAAGCGACGTAAAATGTGACAGGAAGATGATATACCAAGACATCAAGCAATAACCACTGGACAAAACAGAAAGAGCAAAGATTAAGAAGTAAAACCTTGTCAGAAGTGAAACCTTGCCATTTCACCTCTTTAAGCTATAATCAATAAATGCTTGGGTGCCATCAACTTCCACAGATGATGTAAGAATGCATTTCTGCTGATAGAGTGAGCACAGCTGATCCAATAAGTTTAACAAAGAATGAGCAACTGTGTCAACTTCTGATCCAGCATAAAGTTACTAAACCCACGAAAAGAGACCGGTAAGCATACAAAGTGTAGACTTTCCAATAATAAATGTGATAATTTTTCATCAATAATTCATGAACATACTTTCAGCAAACCAAATAAAATGTTACAGCATCCTTTGGAATTGGAATTACAGCACAAAATAGAATTGTGAGTTCAAAAAAAACAAGGGAAAGTGCAAAGCCAGTGATCTTACAAGTGCCATGACTTATGAGTCTAAACTGATGATTTAGATGCCATGATAAACATATCCATTAAGTGGTAAAATTAATATAAAGATATGTTTTGCGGTACACGTGCTGAAATCCAAATCAAGGCAGTTAGGAAAATACATAAATAACTGAATCGAGTGATCTCCCCAATCACAGCTTGCATCCCTTTTCAAGACAAAAGATCATCGAACCAAAACCTGAAAAATACACACAGAACCAGTTAAATAAACAAATAATAGCATAAAATATCTCACAAATCGAGTACAAGGAATAACACATGGAAAAAAAAATCAGTGTTTCAAGGATGTTAGCTTGAAATCAAGGAGGACCTAGATGAAAAAGTTGCATCATGATTAACACCTTAGACATCCACGAAGCAAGCGCGAGGATGGAACAATATTTGAATATACGAGATTAAGCTTGAAAGACCACCTAGCTGCACCACAGCAGAAGATGAACAAGGAAGAAACCATGAAGAGGGTAGAAAATTTGTGCAACTATAATTTAATTTAATAAAAAGAAAACAGCATCAGATGGTATGCAAACTAATATTAGAATTTAGAAGATTTACAATACTAGCAAACACATACCAAAATAAGAAGGAAAAAAATTGGTGGACTTTCCATGATAATAATACTCATACCTGTATGATAATATACTCATACCTGTATGAGAATGATCGGGCATGAAAGGCAGTCATATGAGCAACTTGTCCCGGATGGGAGTGCGAGACAAGAGTGTTTAACAGTGTCTCATTTTGCCTTCAGGTTGACAACCAAAAGTAAATTTACTCTTAGGTTGCAGAACTTGATTAAAAAAAAAAAAAAATACTAAACAAGAACAATGCTATACAAATATCACGTTTATTCCCAACTTAAACCCAGAAAAAATTATTTATGCTAGTTCTGAAAGCCAAGGATAATAGCGCATTTATATGGTTTCAATGAACAGAAGATTACAAAAATCAATAAATAATAAGCAATACGGCAAGCTATCCCCTTCAGAAGTGTTAAAATAAAACTCAGAACAGCAACTAGAATAAAATAAGCATTACTAAACTCAATTATAACAGATCTTACCCTTTATACAACAGAGTATTTGCCAGGTTGAGGTCCCCCAGGTAGTTGCAAAGCCTGATGAGTGATATCTTCCAAAACTCGTTTCAATTCTGCTTTGGCTCTCTTAACAGATTGTTCACTAGGACCCTCAATGAACAGGTAGAGTTTACGATCCCCAGGCCCTGCGACTTTGCCAGGTGGGAAAAACTGCCCCCTTGTAGTAATAGCAGCTCCAGTCCACTCAGAAATGGGGCCCAAAGTTTCCTTGTGTGTGACTTTCCAACGAGCATTCTGGGGGAAATCATTTATTTCCAACTCAGCCTCATAATGCTCTGGCAATGCTTCAGATTGTATTTTTGCTATGTTTTGCTGCAGGTTCATAGCAGCTAATGCTGCTCGAGTAGCCCCATCGTTTGTAGCAATAGATCCCATCACAGGCAAGACTGTTGAAACAGATGGTATCCCACCAATTGGAATCAGTTGGGATGCAGAGATTGGAGTATGGTGATGTGAGATATCACCTCCTGCCTTCCTAATACCTTCATCTTCATCTTCAGAATCTGACTTGTCTTCTTCAAATCCATATTCTTTGGCTTGGGCTTTCTTCGCTGCTTTCCTGACCTCATCTTCCTCTTCATTAAATTTAAAGCCAGTGCCTCCATAACCAGTCCCATGGGCTTGCTCCAGTCCTTGAGTCACTTTTGCCATAAATCCTTCGGCTAGGGATTTCAGATCATCGGGAACAATCTGCTCAGATAGCTCCAAAGCTTTCACCAGATCTGGTGCATATCTTGCATCTTCTTCAGAAATAAATGTGATGGCACAACCCTTTCGGCCAGCACGGCCAGTGCGCCCAACACGATGTACATAATCTTCATAGTGGTTTGGAACATCAAAATTGATCACCAATTCGAGCTCCTTAACATCTAATCCCCTGGCAGCAATACTTGTCGCAACCAGCAAATTGCAGACATTGCTTTTAAAATCAGATATTGTAGATTCACGGTCTGTCTGATCCTTAGCCCCATGAAGAGAAAGACATGGATAACCATGTTTCATTAGATCCTTGAACAGTGCATCACATTTATCTTGTGAATGGACAAATACCAAAATCTTTCCTTTCTCATACCATTCTCCAAGTAGTTCCAAGAGTCTCAGGAACCTCTCATTTTCTGGCCTCACCTCAACTAACTGTGCTATATCTTTGTTCACAACACTCCTCCCACCAACTTGTATTTCAACAGGTTTATTCAAAACCTTGCGAGCCAAAATTTCAACCTGGCGGGGGAAAGTGGCAGAGAAGAGAACTGTTTGACGATCTGGCCGAATATTCTGAACAATTCTTGTGATTTGAGGTTCAAAACCCATATCAAACATCCGATCTGCCTCATCCATGACCAGATAAGTTACTCTACGCAGGTTAGTAATTTTTCCACTACTAGTGCACAGTATGTCAATCATCCTACCTGGAGTACAAACTACTATCTCAGTACCACGTTTCAACTCACTGATTTGTTGAGCAACACCAGAACCTCCATAGACAGGAACACACCTGATACCCATTACCTTTGTGAACTTCCTTATATCACTGTGAATCTGTTGAACAAGTTCTCTTGTAGGGGCCATAATAAGCCCAATAGGTCCATCTCCTACAACAACTGGTGGCTGATCCTTGATATGCCTCAACATTGGCAGAACAAAAGCAAGGGTTTTACCTGACCCGGTTTTGGCAACGCCAATGCAATCTCGACCACTCATAATGACAGGCAACGCCTGAGCTTGAATAGGCATTGGCTTTTCAAAGTTCGCCTTCTTTATTGTGTCTAAAATTTTGCTAGTGAGTCCAGTTTGATTCCATGACTTTACAGGCTTGGGCACATCCTTTCCATGTATCTTCAACTCTAACTGCTTCCTGTAAAATGCAACTTCTTCAACAGTCATCTTTGAAACCTCCTTCACTTCAATATAGAAATTCTTCCTGAATGGTATATAGTCAATCTTTGAGTGGTCAACAATAGAAAGCTTTTCAGCTTTTGTTTTCTTCACTCTTTTCATGAACTCATCGTCATCTTCATCTAATGGATCGCCTTCAACTTCAGGATCTGCATAATCTGAATCAGACTCTTCACCAGGAATTATCCTGCCAATAGATTTATTTGAACCTTTCCTTGATTGTCCACCATTTCTACTCTCAGCCCCTTTATCTTTGGGATTCAAGTCAGAAGCTTTATCAGAAGGTGCCGAGTTAACAGCATTATTAAGCTTTTCAACCTCAGGAAGAACCATAGAATTCATGAAAGCATCCAATGGGTCTATTTCATCCTCTACAGGAGCACCAGCATCTCCATTCTGTAAATCAGACGCAACAGTTCCCTTGTCAACATCTACCGCCATTGAATCAGAAGGTTCATTATCAGCAAGTTTATGGTCTTCGTCTATATCCATACTCGTATGTTTACCAGTTCCATCTTCATCATCGGATTCCTCCCCATCAAGTGTCCATTTCTTTCCAGACTCAGGTTCAACAACACTTGCTTCACCTTGTTTTTTTCTCTGTGCCTCTTCCTCCAACCTCCTTAGCTCTTGCCACGCTTGAACTTTCCTCCTTCGCTTTTCCATTTCATCATCCAACCTCTTTTGTTCCTCTTCCATCTCCTCCTCACGGGTCTGTTTCTTTGCTTTCTCTTTAGAATCCGAGTCATCTCCATCGCTCTTTCTCCTAGGACTCCAATCAACCCCCTCAGTTTTCCTACTTGACTTTCCCGAACTCTTTTCCTTCTCTCGCCTCTTGTAATCGTCATCATCTTTCTTATGCCGCTTCCGATTTCTCTCCCTCAATTCCCCATCACTATTTTCACTATCAACATCCCGATGCTTCTCCCTCTCCCGTACTCTCCTCCCTCTATCTCTCTCTTTTTCTTTTTCCTTTTCCTTCTCTCTCTCATAATCCCTCCTTTCCCTCTCCCTTCTCTCTTTCTCTCTAATCCTCTCCTTCTCCTCCTTTCTCTCCCTCTCTCTTTCCTTCTCCCTTAATCTCTCCCTCTCCTTCTCTTCCCTCTCTCTTTCTTTCTCTCTCACTCTCTCCTTTTCCTTTTCCTCCCTCTCTCTTTCCCTCTTCTTCTCCCTCTGTTTTTCTCGTTCAACATCATGAACACGTGCCCGGTCCTTCTCTTTACTCTCCCTCCTCTTCTCCCTATCTCTGTCATGCTTCTCATCAGAGTCAGTACTTTTCTCTCTATCATGCCTTCGAGATTCACGATCCCTCTTGTCCTTGTGCCTACTACCATCACTGCTTCGATCCTTACGATCTCGATCACTACGATGACTCCTCTTGGAATCAGCATCTTCTTTCCTAGATTTATGTTTTCCCTCTTCCATCACTTTAACCTACAATATCAAAACTCACAAATATGAATCAGAAACGTTATACTGTAATTATACAATGAAATTCATAATAAACCCTAGAATACAAATTCATTAATTAATTCAATTGGAGATAAAAATCGATACAAATTCGATAGATAGATAGATAGAATTTTTCAGTGAAGAAAATGAATGTGTGTGTTACGGTGAAGTTTATAGCGTAAATGTAACGTACCTAAGGTTTTGAACGGAACGGAACGAAAGTGTTTCAAATTGAGATTGAGATGGTGGGAATCGCACGCAGGTGTTAGGGTTTTCGGATTGGTGAATAATAAACTCACCGATAAGAAATTTAGAACCTTTTTGGATTGGAGACAGCTATATATATATTAGAAACCTAGGGACCCACATTCATGCCATTTTTTATTGATTTAATTTAATTCATATATATACCATCCCATTAATTATAGGGCTTGGGTATTAAATATCGGTACTCGTTAGGGCTAGTCCGAATGGGCCGTGGGTAGCCCGCATAACAAAAAAGTCATATAAATTACTTAGTTGATTATCAAAGTAGAAAATAAAAGTGAATTCAATGAATTAACACACAAATATTAAAGTAATATAAAATTATATCTACTCGTTTCGTTATTTATAATATTAAAGATCGAATATATAAATATTTATGACCATAATGTATGTAATTTATTTAAAATTGCTTTCCTCACTGTTTTAATTTATGACGTTTGTACAAAAATGTTTTACAATTTATTTTTGTGCTGGGCATTATATAAACATATTAAAAATATTATTTATAAGAGTATTTTACAGTATTTTTTCTTATAAAAAAACGTAATTTTTAATACGGACTGGCTCGTTTAGCCTGCAGTCCATGTAGGGCAGAGCTCGGGTAGTATATTTCAAACTCATTTTTCAATTGGACTTTTTGACCCAGCTCGATAAAGCTTGAAACCCGTTAGGACCGACCCTAAACAGATCGGGTAGCGCGTTTTGACAACTCTATTCCTTACCCTGACCTCCTATCATCCTCTCATTCTAAAATTTTTTATGAAAATATTATATCCGCATGTAAAGTAAAGTATTTTTATAGGTTTCAATCGATCATAATTATTACTATATTACTGAGGAAGGACTAACACTTATATTTTTTTTACACTATCATTGTGATTCGATGATAGTGTAAAATACTTGAGATTAATAGTGTATAAATATTAATATCATAATATAAAATTCCTTGCTCAAAAAATAAACACCAAACTCTATGCAACCTATGAATTTTTTCTGATTGTAATTGTGAAATTTCAGAAGTGAGAGGTGGAAACTATAATGTGAGTGAGAAGTGAGTTCTTCGCTTAGGGTTGATGAATATTAATGATGCTATTTGAAAAGATGGGCCATTAATGAAACTGGTCTTTCAGACGATGTTGATGGTAATCGAATATGTGAACGATCTAATCCGTCTCAGTGTGATGTTCATAAAGACCAACATTCCAACTAATATTCATGGTTATTTTTATCAGCATATATATAATAATTCTGAGCATTATTGAAGGTCGTTGATGAACAATTTGAAACATCTGATAAGACACTTGCTAGCACCTTAATTATCAAGTTTTCAACCACTAAGCTTGTCCATTTGAAACTGTGTGTAGGCACATTATCGGATGAGGGACATAGCAGCACATCTAAAGACGCTTGAGGTTGCCATGTCTGATGCTTTACCTTGTGCATTATATTTTGAACACTCTTCCACCTCCATATTAACCATTCATTTCTTACAACACACATAAATAAAAATGTCAATTAATGAACTCAAGAATAAGAAAGGTTGGTGGTGGAAATGAATGGGTATACTCTAATGACATGAATTCGAACCAAGACAAGAAAAGGTTAAAGGTAAAATACCTCCCCAATATGAAATTAAGAAAAAGTCGGTGTTAATTTTGTAAGGGTAAAGATAAAATTTCTCTCCAATATGAAATTAAGATAACGTCGGTGTTAATTTCGTAATAGGAAGAGACACACGAAGAAGGAATGTACTAAATTCTAGAAATGGCTTGAAAATAAAGGTAAATCGATCTCATTTGTCTAATATGATTAATGTTATTTATAACAGCTGGTGAATTGATTCTAGTTCTATAATCCATGTTTCGAATACCTTGTAGGGTATCACAAGCCTAGTAAACCACTTTCAAGTGATACAACCATACGAAGTAAGATGCGCTCATATGTGGATGTTGTTGGAACATGCAGTTTAGTTTTAAATAATGCTTTTGTTTTAAATTTGTAAAAAACATTTATTGTTCCATGTTTTTCTAGAAATTTAATTTACATTTCAAAACTTGCACCTTTGTAATACTCCTTTAATTTTTACAAAATAACTTCCAATTTATTTTATAAATCTAAATTTGATGAAAATGGTGTATCAGATGGTCCTTTCTAAATTAATTTGGAAAATGATATCACCAATAATGTTATGCATGTTCACGCTAGAACAAAACATTGTGTTATAAATGAGGAATCCCACAAATCATTTTGCAAACATACACAACATTATTGTTATAAATTAATTAAGAAAAGATCATGATAATATACCATTTCACATTTAGATTTATAAAACAAAGTAAAAGATGTTTCATAAAATTTAAAGGAGTATACCAAAGGTACATGTCTTGAAATATAAATTATATTTCTAGAATAACTTGAAACATAAAATGCCTCTTCTAAATTTAAAACAAAACCACTACTTAAAACTAGTTTGTATGTTCCAACAACCTCATCATGCAAACACATCTTGCTTCTTAAATAGATGCACTGTTCACTTGGAAGTGGTTTTCTTTAGACTTGTCATACACTGTATTCAAAACATGGATTGTAGAACTATAATCAATCCATTATGTGTTATAAACGACCTCAACCATATAAGACTTATAGCAGAGATTGTTATGCTTTTATTTTCAAGCCATTTATGAAATTAGAGCAACGAGTATTCATTGTCACTTTTTATTACGAAAAGATCGCTTGAACTTTTCCCTTTTTCTTGACTTGGTTCAAATTCATGTCTTTTCCCACAATTGTCTTTAGAGTATACCAATTCATTTTCATCTTCAACCTTTCTTCTTCTTGAACACACGTGGTCAAGAGTTCATTAATTGACCATTTTTTATGCGTGTTGTAAGAAATTTTGAATGGTTCATACAAAGGCGGAAGAGTGTTCAAAGTATAATGTACAAGGAAAGAATCAAACATTTCAACTTTAAGCGTTTTTAGTTGCGTTGTTGTCCCTCATTCACATAATATGCTCACATACACCTTTCTATGAATGAGCTTAATGGTTAAAAAATTCACAATTAGGGTGCTAGCAAGTGTCTTATGAGATGTTTCAAAAATATTCATGAATGACCTTAAATAATGCTCGTCGATTATCATGTTGATCAAAACAACTAGAAATACTAGCTGCGACGTTGATATTTATGAACATCACACTAAGATGATCAGATCATTCCCACATTTCATAATGATCATAGTCATCTGGAAGACTAGTTTCAGTAATAGAATGTGGTTCATCTTTCTGAATAGCACAATTAATATTCACTAACCTTAAGTGAAGAAGAATTATCTCCTTCTACAACTTATAGTTTTCAACTCTTAGTACAAAAATTTCACACTTAAAATTAGAAAAGTTCACATGTTGGATAACTGCAAAAATTAAACACATGTGCTTATAATTAAATTAAAATTACTAAATAAATATCATGTTTTACCAACGTAAACCATGTTTCAAATTACAAACCTAGTGACATAAGACTTACTTGCAGGCTAAAATTTTATTCAATTAGCTTCATGTAACTGAATGAAAAAAACTATCAAATTATGCATTTTCCTAATTCATGTGGGTAAATTAGAAAATATAAATTAATATTTCCTCCTAATTAATTAAACTTAAACATTAAAATTAAACATAATAAAAATTCATGTAGGATTATATTTATTATGTTTAATATAATCAATTACATCAATGTCACAAACATAATCTTAAATAGATAATATATAATTTTGTATAATTAAAGATGTTGTGGCTACTCCATGATAAATTAAAACTATACAAATCATGTTTACATTTAATCCAGAATAATTAATTGCATAAAATAGTAGGTAATTAATTTTAATTTACAAAAAAATTGCATGATTAAAACTAGAGTCTTAGTGACTTGTACCCTAAGATATGAGTTAAGGAATTCCAAAGAAGAAATTTTGCATTGAATAGAGTATTTTTTGTGCTTATAGGAATTTGAATACACGGCCTTTAGAAATATCCTAGAATACAATTCTCATCCTTATATTTTCAGAAAAGTTATTCTTAAAAATAAACCATTTTAACACCGAAAACTCAATTTGAACGAAAATTGTGAACCAAATAACATTCCCGTATGATTTAAGACACTTATTTTGCATGCATTTAAATTGCTCAATAAATGGTGAATCGAATTTTCAAGTTCATGCAAAAATTCCAAATGTAGAAAACGAAAAATTGCAAGGCAGAGGTTGAAATTGGCTCTGATATCAAAACGTTAGAATTTCTCAATATTCTTAACAAAATTCTGCAAGCAGCGGAAACTAACATTAATTAAGGTTCATACCTTCAACAATTACTCTTGCTTGAAGATGTTGATACACTTCTAAACCTTCTACAAACTCATTTTGATGGTGTAAGTTCTTATGAATGCATTAGGCTTAGGAAACCAAAACACGAGGACTGCACTTCCCTTTATAACTTCCGTCCATCACAATTTTTTTGAATGTGAAGATAATTAAGTATATGCAAGAACAAGTGGTTAGCACCTATATCTTAATCACAGGGTCAAAAAGCAAAAAAAAAAAAAAAAATCATTCACAAAAAGACCATTTTATGAAACCCTTTCTATTATACATTTGATTTAAGTAATAAGCCTTCCAATGTGATTTATGAAACAATACTTCAAAGTTTATGAAGCAAATTGCAAAGGCCTGGTTCGAAATTAATTTAAAACAAATGATAATTCCAACAAATTAATTTCTTCAACAGATCCATTTCAAGTGTCCATGCATTTCTAGACTTGGATTCAGCAATACCTACTTCACCTTGCTTTTTCTTTCAAGGGTAGGTTTTTTTTTCTTTGTCTTTAGAATCTGAGTCATTTCTCCTAGGACTTGCATCCATAGAACTCTTTGTATGTTTTCCCTCGTCCATTGTCACTTCATCCTAAAAACAATCACATATATATGCATTATACTTGTACACCATAGAATACTGAAACCCTAGAAGACAAATTAAATGCATTCGTTCAAGATGAAAACTGATACAAATTCGATAAATATAGGGATAAATTATACATGCAATAGAATTCTTCGATGAAGATTGTATGTAAGTTTATAATGACTTTGCCATTTTGTCTATCTACAAAAAGAAAAAAAAAAAATTCTTCGATGAAGAAAATTATTCTGTGCAGTTTATAGCGTAAATTTACCTTAGGTTTTAAGGTGGAATCATAGATGCTAGGGTTTTCGGATGCAGACCGAATTGTTGAATGAATTGATTGATACGTAAACCGTTACTTTTTTAAGGAAAAATATATTTGAAACTTTTTCGTTTGACTAGGGATATATATAAAAAGAGAACCAAGGAAGTAGGGACCAACATTCTTATGATTTTTTATTGAAATTTTTCTAAAATAATAATAATTAAGAGTGTGTTTAGATGAAACAATTGAATTTGTTTTAAGAATTTATAATTTTAGGTAATTCAAATAATTTAAGATTTTCTTCTTTTTTAAATATTTTTGTTCGTAGAGTAATAATTTTTTTTTATTGTTATCACTTTTAGACTACTTTTATAAATTTTAAATTTTTTTTATCAAATTTAAAAATCGATAAATAGAGGCCAATTTGCAAATTTTGAGGGGGTAAAATTTGCAATTTAACTAACTAGTTGATTGGAATTAAAATGTTTGTTAAATCTCGTTGTGATAAATATAAAATGGTAATTTAATCTTCAATCCAATATTCTCTCTCCCTTCTTCTTTCCTTCTCAACCCTAAGTCCCTAACAAAAAAGTATGAATCAAAGAAGTCAAGAGTATGGCGTCACGCCGCCACCATCCAAGCAAAAACAAAAGAGTATTGCGTCATGAACCTTAAGTCCCTACGATGGGTGTTCTTCTGCCTTTTCCTCTTCACTAGCTCAACAAAAAAAAAAATCCTTCTTTTGTGGTTCACTTGGCTAAGCCACCATTTTCTATCTTGTGGTTCAGTTTTTTTTTGGAGACTAAATTGACAAATTTTTATATAAACAAGGACTAGATTGACAAACTTTATATAATTTAGGTACTACATATTTACAAAGTTTAGGGACAAAATGGAAGTGAAGATGACAGATTTAGTCCCTAAATTATATAAAAATCACATTACACTTTCATTTAAAAAAAAAATAATCAAGAAGTTGCATTTGCAAACTGCAATTTCTACGTATACGCAAAAGTAAGATATTTTCATGACTAATTGGAGAGGGTTATATTAGAACATTTACAACAAATTCCATTAGTTAGTTTCGATTATTCTTTTTCAATCGGTCATTTCATTTCTAAAACCAAAAATGTAGTCCTTCAATTTTAAAATGTTTTTTTTTCCACCACTGAAATCAGGACTTATTTTTTGTACAAGGTAGTAGTATTTTTGAATTAAAAGTTATTACTTTGCTTTTCATGTCATTTAATCATTTTGCCTTAATCTCAATGAATATATTATCATGCAAGCATTAAAAGAGAGAACTAATGTAAAATAAAGTTACACTATCACTTTGGAGGCGTGTAAGATTGTTCATGAGATTATGGCACAGACACACTCTGTCTACAATAATTATATATTTAGATAGTAACGCTCTCTAACCAAAATTCTTAACAGAGAAGGCAAATCTTCATTGCATTCACTGTTGTTAGTGTTTGGAGGCATGCGAATATATCAGCCAACCACTCCTTGGTAAGAAATTAAGATACCATGATGATATACGGTGGCAACTGCATCAAGTATCACAGATTTTTTTCAAGAACTTTGACATGAACAAAACCCTTGTCTCAATTGTGTCTATAGATCACAACTCTGCCTTGGATTCTAAGTCTTCTTTCAATGAATCTTCATTAGTCGAATCTTTTAATGAATCTTCATTAGTCGAATCCTTTGATTGGTCAGGGGATTGAATAGGTTCTAGATCATCACCTAATATTCGTGCAGTGAATTTTCTCGCCTCCAAATCAAGGTCTGGCCACTCAGCCACAATTCGTCTAGCACCCTGTAGACCGAAGAGGAGATAAGTTAATCAAGTATATGCAGAAAATAAGTCGAGCTACAAAAACATCAGCCTTTATATGATGCAAGTTTCCAAGAACAGAAGAAACTTCAAACAGAAAATATTCACCTGAAGTTTGGGCTCTTTTGTCATCGGATTGTTGCACAGATCAATTGTTTTTGCCTTGGATTTTGTAGCATTACCACACCATGACTCACACCATAGCCATTCTTGTGGTAAAGAAAAAATGGGCACAGTATGCTGAGCATAATTAGGAAGATCCTGAAAATTTTGAGTGAAAATTTTAGCTAAGGTCCCTCAAAAAGAGAATGCAGCAACGATATTGGGTGTTAGAATGGAAGTAAATGAAAAGGATCCATCATACTAAAATAATGGGTATCCGAAACCTATATCTTAATCATATGGTCCGAAAAGACTTGGTCTATCCACAAAATATCGTTTTATGAAACTCTGGACTGCACACGCGTGTAAAATTAAACCCTCTCTATTATAAAATTTAAGTAATAAGCCTTCTAAAGTGATTTTATGAAACAAATACATGTTTTATGATTTAGTAGTTTTTTTTTTGTTGCTAGTTTTATGAAACAAATAGAGAAGGCCTGGCACCAACCTAATAAAAAGTGATAATTCCAACAGATCAATTTCTTCAACTGTAAAATTTGCTGACCAGGACATGCTGTACCTTCAGTAATCTTATCCTTCTTCTAATAATTATGACACAACATTGCATATGGAGGAATATATAACATAATCATGCCCTAGTTCGATTGGTCATGGAAAAGACCAATGGCGGCCACGATGAAGAGTTGATCATATGGAAGATACTCCAAAAAAGGAAACCATTCGAACATGTTTAACAGGCGATTCTTTTAAAGCAAAATAAATAAACAAAATAACTATTTCTCACCTGATCCAAGTTGGCTAGACTATTTGGATCCTTGCTAAGGGTTTCATAGAAAACTCGGAGATTATCTCCAGCAGCAGTCTCTCGGAACTTCTTCAAATCAACAACATACAAAGCACTGCAAGTAAATGGAAATGGGAAACAACTATCAGAGAGATGACATTTATATACTCCAACTCTTTTGGCAAGAGCATCGAGAAAGTAGTTACTAACCTAATATGGTACGGTCTACCCCGCAAATGATCCTTCCAGAAACCCTAACCAAAATAACAAGGCAAAGAAAAATTAGCATTCAAAGCTGTACCTACATTTAACTGTACAGGTGTGATGACAACCAAGATTTCATTTACAACAACCATATATCATAAATTATATTCAACAGTGGTACTTACTTGTCTCCAAAACCGATATCCATCCATCTCCCTATTATTATCACAAAATGGAGTGTATGCCAAAGGTCTTCCTTTTAAATCCATATCATAGAGTTCTCCCATGTCGGTCCTGACAATCTGATCCGCATCTACAAAAATGACCTGCAAATATTGGAAGACTTTTTAAACACAATTTTACATAGGACTTTCTTTTTCATTTCTTGTCAATGTCACACATGATATTGAGAGTGGAGAAGACAACATAAAAGAAAGAAGTATTAAGTTTGATGCATAAAGAAAACCATGATACCTTCTCTAAGGAGAGGGGAAAGATGACATCCAGGAATAAAATTTTATATGCCCAAATTATTCGCTGCTTTTCTTTCTGCTTGTGCAACCAAGTAGGCCATTTGTATGTGATTAGTTCATATTCGAAACCATACTCTTGGGACATGTGGGGAATAAGATCCTGTGTGTACATATGACGACCAAAGTAGTTCAATTATGTCAAGCAACCTCGTCAAATTCTGCTTTGAATTTCCAATATAGAAAAAGAAGAAATGTTTAACCTTAAAAGGAGGAGAGAGATAGTTCTTAATGAACCAGAATTTAACTGGACGATGGGTATTCTTTAGAACAGTTAGAATCATAATCTTCAAAAAGCGTTCATATCTGGCAAAAATACATCAAACAAAACAAGTGAAGATTGCATTTGTAATGCTAGAAATTAAATACCGAACAATTAATAAAACACACATGTGACAGTTCTATCAATATCTCAAAAAGATTCTGGATTAAGGAAAACATTTCTCAACTTTTGAGATTCAAAAGACTGAAAAGGGATGAATTTTTTTAAAAAAGTTGAAACTGAAAGCAAATATAGGAGACAAACAAGTGCCATCAAGCCATAATTTCCAGCAAAATACAATACCATGTCAAAACAAGAGAACAACTTACAGGTGTCCAGAAGCAATTGAAAAGATATTAATTGTTTTTCCATGCCGTCCCCCTCTTGCGTTCTCCTATTATGAAAAATAGGTTCACTTGGTTAAAACTCTAGGAAATTATGGAGTAGGCTGATATGATGAAAGAGAAAAAGGGAGAAGGCAAGAAAAATATTTCGAAATTCATCATGTCTTTTGATAATACGTGATTGGTTGGACACAACACAAAGGCCATATAACAATGGTTTTTCATTCCAGAACTAAAATTATAACTATCTAAATTCTCAAGAAAAACATTACATAATTCAAAGTATTGAGGAATCAATCAGATCAAAACAATAACTTCTACGCCAGGTTTGATAATTTGTTACTTAAAAGTCCATAAATAAGGTCTTCAACGATTAAAAGTCCATAAATAAGGTCTTCAACGATTAAAAGTCCATAAATAAGGTCTTCAACGAAATCTAGTAAGAGAAAATGAATATACGCAAAAGAGACAGAATGAAGAAACTTAAAAAAAGTTAAATAAAAAACTCACGGGTGAATTGCTTTCAGCATTTTTAGATTGTTCATTGCTACCAATGAAACCAGAAGCCCATTTTAGTAAGTTGGAATTCCAGCCATTTCCCTGCAACAAAAAAAAAGATGTCAGGATTTGCATTTGAATAATAATAATGTCTTGCAGATCACATTTTAAAAACAAGTACTCACTTTCTTCTTATGTTGCAGATCATCATCATCATCAGGAATCAGCAGTTTCTCGTGCTCCTTGCCCTTTCTTTTCACTACTTCCATATGAACTACTTTACCCCGTAAACTATTAATAGTGATGAGTTTTGATGATTGTTTATTCCTACTTCCGTCATCATCTTCCTTAAAAATGTAGAGCTCAGAACTTCTACCAGGAGCAAGCTGCAAGAACCAAACACCAGGAGCAACTTTCATTTGCCAATAACCAAGATTGGCCATCACAAGGGTATCAACTAAATGGGGTGAAGTTTTGGTTCCAAGAATCAGCTGAAGACCTCGTGGAGGATCGTGATCCTTCTCAGAGCAATGACCTGATTAGATGAACAATTGATAAGAATGCCAACAGATTCATAGGAAGCATTAATTAATGCCTTTTAATTGCAAATGACTACTTCAGAAAGAATTACCAGCCTATATCTTTAATTTAAATAAACATAATGCAATTTTACCTGTGAGGACAAGAGCTTCAAGTTCAAAAACTGCTTGAAGTGTTCTTGTGTCACCAAGGTTCTCAAGCAGAATGTTATCCAGGTCATGACTGCAGAATGAAAAGTCACATTAAAGACTTAAGATTTCAGAGGTAGCCATTATTATTTATATAAACAGCGAAGTAAAGCTAACTACACAGACCTCCCTCAAGAAAAGGAAAAACTGTGTTTACTCTAATTTTAGAAATAACAACGGAACTGTTTCTATTAATAGAAGTTATGCAACATTCTGATAGACTAGTTCAGAAAGAGAAGGAAGAATTATTAAAGGAAAGTGATCCAGTTTCCAATAATATGACAAGAACCGATCACTGATCAGTAATCTTTGAACAAAATATAAGAACATCAAATGTGTCTTAGCATGGTTGAAGTTAATAACTGAGGCTATAGTTATGCCAAAATTTAAAAACAAGGGAGGTCGCTGTGATTTAGTCTAATAAACTTTCTCCACCTTCACATGAGTAGACAGAAAATAAAGGTGAAATGATGAACCAATATTCATGGAAAATCTTGTTAGATATGCGACTATTCATGAGCCCCCCACAACAGCTTGATTGCCTAAAACAATCTCTGCTAAAAGCTAAGGCTGATATGTGGAGGCTCATAAATGGTTTCATATCCAACAAATGTTAAGGATATAATACATATACATAATACATACACAGTGAGAATGGGCTCAACAAGCCAGGGTTCTGGAACATCAAGATTCATGGTGAGAGTCTTAGATAATGGCATGTTGGCAAAAAATGCTTTTGGGCCATTTATCGAAGAATCAATGTTGCTAAAATCATCCTGCAAAAGCATTAAAAATGTAAGAACCCAAAGATTAAATATCATCCAGAACTATCAACAAATAGAAAGTGTAAGATATACCATTGACGGTACTACATATCTGTAATAGTTCTTCAGAGGGAGATCAGCAAGGGAACTCTGGCATAAAATGAAAAATATCATTAATATTAGTGTAATAAGTTTGTGAACAGCTTCAACCCCACAATTGCAGTCAAGCCAAAATATAATACTCAATATATATTTTTCAATTTTCATGTAATAGATTAGGGAGTTAAAGCGGCAAACTGAACTAGTTCTACAAACTTATTTATTGGACAGAATGCAAACAGATTAAGTAATATGACAATTCAAATAGAAGTTGCAATGCAAAGAGCAACTCAAAAACGCCTAAACATACAATGTCATAATCGCTGGCCTCTAGCCTAATTAAAATGCCAAACTAGAGTGGAGTTCATAGTTAAGCCACAAGGACAGCACATTATCTTTTCAAATTATAGGTACAATAAACAATAGAATACAATTCTCTTTTCCTATTTACTATTTTGATCCCAAGGTTTCTGAAGACTATTAAAGACAAGTTAGGTACTGAGAAACCAAAATATTTAATAATTATAGTTTACATAGAACTAGAGATATCAACCAACCAATGGATTCAGAACAATCCTCATGCTGGGCTGAATGTATTTCCACAAAACTCGAAGAATTCCAGACAACTTCTGGCTGGTTGGACTTAAAGGATCCAGAACCGCATCGATATGAATGCTAGAATTTTCATTGTTTAGAATAATGGCACTGCATAGAACAAACAAAGTATAACACTATTACTTTCATATTTCATATATCTGTACAGGTTACTCTTCAGTCAGCAACCTAAAAATGAATAAAACTTTAAAAAGAAGATAAAATCAACTAAAATTTGTGCCTTTCCATTTCTACTTTCAATTATTTCTATCTGAAGAGTTCACAATATTACCTGTGCTCATCACTCAAAACCTCAAAACGAGCACTTTCGGAACTCCGCTCTCTCATAGACATTGCAGATGATACGGACATGACAATATCACTAATGAATTTGCTGCAAAAGAAATTGAGGAGAATTTGAATACATCACGTAAAAAGATAAAAAATCAACAAAAGGGCAGCCCGGTGCACTAAAGCTCCCGCATACGCAGGGTTCGGGACTATAAAAAAATTGCAGAAATTGTCTGTCATTGCCTGAAAAATAAAATGTTGTGGGCTTTTTTTTAGAAGGGTTAATTAAAAAATTTAAACAAACTCTTCGCATGGACAAGCTTTAACTTCAAGCATAACAACACCTAACTAGGGATTTTGGAAAAAACACAAACTGACTACACAAAGCCAATCAAAGTGTTTTCATACTTCCAGTCCTCCTAAGCTATCATTTCGATCTAAACGCTACACATGTTTGTGTCTAATTGTGTGGTATATTGAGCAAAAGACAAAACAACCCGTGGTCCCCAGAATGCTGATTTTGATAACCTTCATGCAATTCAAGCTAGTCATATGATAATTTGCACTGAGATAATAACTGGTCAAATCACATACTTAGAAATGTTCACCTTCTTTCATACCAAGCGAAAAGTAAAACCAATGTTTATGAAAGGAAGGCGATAGATGTACGAAGAGCCCAAGTAGTAACCACAGTCTACAGGACAAAACAGAAAGAGAAAAGATGAAGTGAAACCTTGTCAGCATGTCAGGGTCAACATCGTCCCAAGTCACCTCTTCAATAATTTCCACAATATGTTTTGTCCTTTTCTTAAGCTCTATTGATTCAAGAAGATGCAGATCAGCACTCAAAAACGTGCTCTCGTCAATAGGACTAGTTACCTGTAAAACATAAATGCAAACTAAGGTTAACACATGGAGGATTTCAAGAGATTCTATGAAAAACTATACAAACTTGACAAAAAACTGAGACATGAAATAACCCAGGAGATAAAGACAGTCTTACCCTTCCATTAGTCAAGACAGCATTAACACCAGATTCAGACCCAAGTGCTGTAAACAAAAACTTCTCCACCTGATATCAATAAGTTTTATTAGTGTAAACTTTCACGGTTACTGAACAAAGACGAATGTCACTGAAAGGCTGACGCTGAGTTCAGAAAAGGGCAAAACAACCAGAAGTACCTCACTCAAATGTCTTCTCACTTCATCAGCAGAAAATTCTGAGAGGGAAGATCTATAGTCCTCAGATGGTAACCCATTAGATTCAGCAAGCTTGCAAACCTCATCAATAAATGCTTGGGTCCCATCAACTTCCACTGCAGGTGTAAGGATGTATTTCTGCTGATAGACTGAGGACAGCTGATCCAAGAAGTCTAATGCATTCTTCTTATGGCTGCACAAAACCATGCATTCATTCAATAGATATTAAACTATGCATAAACTTAGAAAAGAAATGCATAAAACTGCAGAATCAAATAGACAAATACCAATCAACCTATTATTAAAAGTTAACTTCAACAATTATAAAACAAACCTATATGAGGATGTAGTGATTTCAAAAACCTTCACAAAAAGGAGGCTAAACAAATTTGTAGTGTGATTGCCACTAAACAGAAGACCTACACGGGCATCTTTGGATCCTTCTATCTGTAGCATAATGTACAAATAAAAAAAAATAGCATTACTGAATAAGTAGGTCCAACACTCCAACCCATGACAGGCATCAGGCTAAAAGGAAGAATAATATTCAACAGAAATGCAAATTAGTATTTAACCAGATAATTTAAGCCTTGGCGAAGTAACTTAATCCCACTTCCTGAAGTGATGTCAACAGCAAGAAGATGTGTCACAGGCTTCAAATCGTCCATGGCTGTGTTGGATAAAAAGTCCAAATGGTAAGACAAAAGACCGGTGTGTAGGAAGGAACCTATTTATTCTAACATATCAACAACTTACTTCCAGACGAGTGTAAGTAGTTAATGCGTTTTAGTATAGATTCCTCTCCAAAAGTAAACATCGAAAGAGATACGAACTTTGGTTTGTTATCAGACATAATCTATATCAAACAGAAAACAGTTAGCCACACAGCATATTATACAAGTTCCCCAGAAAATGTAAATTTTTAAAATATCATACCCGAGGATTATAGCGTTGAATACCAGCTTCAGATAGGAATTTCTCCAATACATCAGTGTGAGATTTTATTTGTCCAAAATACACTTGTTCCTGTATTCTCTGAGTCTCATCATTCAAGGCATTCATTAGAGCCTCCTGGTAAAATCAATTGATTAAAGTCAGAACAGAAGTCTAGTACTTGAGACACAAGTTGAGCACATAAAGCAGATTAATAGTTACACAGGATATCAAGCAGAGTAATAAGGGCTTGTTTGGGTTGGCTTATTTGAGCTTATTTACTAGCAGAAACACTTATGAGACTGTTTGGGAGGGCTTATAAAAACAGCTTTTGACATGTCCATAAGTTGTTTTCAGCTTATTTCCATAAGCTCTCCAGGATAACTTCTGAAAACATCTTATAGCTTATATAAAAAAAGTGCACCTTTACTTTATCTTTTGTTATTGAAATAGCTTATACAAAATCACTTACATGAAGCGCTTAATTAAGTTTCTTATCCAAACAGGACATAAAATGAATTCTGATCCTCCAAAGTTTAGGGTGTAGTGTACATTATAGAGTAATGTGAAAGTGGTTAACCATTGGCGAGTAGACAGGGATCATATTTAGGATAAACACGTTCGTTAACAGAGAAGGCACTTCTAAGGCCTGCTATCTAGGAAAGTATAAATATTGCAAACTTAGGTACAACCCCCAATACCAACGGAAATAAAAAAGAGAAGAGCTGCAAAAAGGTTTTAAAACTAAATGTTTGGAAATAAGATGATGTATAGGAAAACATTCAAAATGTCATTACCTCATTGGGATCAACAACAAGCCCATTCATCAAGAGAGAGCATTGAATCTTAGACAAACCAAGCTTAAATACAAGCTTGGAGCTTTCTTGAGACAATTCCTTCAGCTCTGGCTCCTTCTCCAGCTTTAGTAATATCTCTTGAGGAGGAGATTTTACCTTTGGTCTACAGAAAATAGTGAGAATATTTAATCCAATGATAGAATAGGAATGGATCAGAACAGTAAGAAGAAAGAAGAAACTGTATTGAATGACTGTAAAAATCAATTTATGGTGTTCGAGAATCCTCCACTCGCTACAACAATGATCTAATTCGATGCCCAATACTATCTCCCTTCCCCCCTCTATACTTCCCACCCTACAGTTAACTATCTACCTGCAGTTAGTTAATAGTTACATCTGTTACAATTATACAGGAGTCTTATCTGCTGTTTCCCTCCTATTTCTTCTACTGTACAGTGTACACCCTCCTAATAGGAGGTCTCAGCCCCATAGCATCCATGTCTTTAATAATTGATAAATAAAAACACATAATGCTACTGAAAAATAAGAGAAGTGTCAGACTAATGGCCACAAAGAGTCCAAAACACTCACAATATTGTTTCCACAAATGCTGATTCAACATGGTGCTGTTCAAGGTGAGCATCTTCTACATTATCATCTGATTCAATGCGTAATTTGTTAACCTACAATAATTTACATAGTTTTAGATGACTCGGAACATCGTCAACTATATTCACAAACAGCTTATCCATGGTACAGTTATCATTTTTATCCCAAAAACAAAAGAGTGTGTGTGTGTGTGTTAAAAAAGAGAGAGAGAAAAAAAAAGAGGATAAACTGAAACCTTACGAGGTGAAGTTGGGAGGTTTATATGATAAAATTAAATTAGGTTTTTTCTTGTTAACAGGGTAGGGATGAAATACATAGGAGTCTGTCAATTTTCTTGCATACTAGGTTCACGGCTTCATTTGTAATAAACCCCTGAATTCACATGTTAGTGATTATCTAGAAAAGTATTGCAGTTATAGGCAAGGAAAAGAAAAAAGTGTGAATCATAATGAGGCAAAACACGAAATTCAGACAGATTCAGGAGTTGATCTTGGATGATTGCTTTCAAGATAGACGGAGGAGGAATATGCAAATGAAACGGTTTTCTCCCGATATGTATTCTTCTGGATTTAAGAGCCCGTTTGGATTGGCTTATTTTTTAGCTTATGCAAAACAGCTTACGCAAATAATTAAGCTTTTATGTATTATTCAGAAGCTTGTTAAGGTAGTTTATGAAAAAACAGCTTATGAAGATACAATTATTGTTAGTGAGAACTAATGAATTAACATAAAAGCTTCTTTAATTGCATAAACTATTTTTCATAAGCTGAAAGATAAGTCGATCCAAACAGGCTCTAAGTCATATTGATCTTGTGTATAATTTGTTGGTTTTTTAGTCTAAATAAAAGCAGCAAAACAAGGTTGTAGAAACACCGTCAACAGAAGATAGCCTATACTGAAAAAGATTCCATACATTGCTCAAAAACTTGAAAGCCATTTCAATACCATAGTTCCCCTTGATATAGCTGAAGAGACGTATAATCTGAAAAGTGAAATCACAAAAACAGTGTATCACAATCTTGCCAGAAAACTCTCCTAAAAAATGTTCGTGTATTCTTAAACTGTTAAGCTGAAGATTACCATATCAGATATGTCACCCGCAAATTTATCTCCATCTTGTTTGGTAGAATGATCCTCTAACTGCGTGATGTACTTTGAAGAATACAGTACAACTCCAAATCTCACAGGAAAACTATTCTCGTACAATGGCATGATCAGATCAATGGACTGCAAGGTTTTCAAACAATAAGCTACGCCATGAGAGATTTCAGTAAGAAATAATTACAAAGTATTAGCATGAAAATGTTAATCTTGGGGAAATAAACTTGCCTCAAGACCACAAGTGGTTGCTGGATCAAGAACAAAAACAGCATGGAAAAGATTTTTACGGATTTGACGTAGCTGCCCGGGGAAGACTGGCATCAATATCTAAACAAAAAAATAAACTACGTTCAGATGAAAAATTACAGATAGATATTTTGAAAATAATATTGTTTAGTTTGAGAATCAAGTAGTTGTTGACCTCATTTAGATTGCTCCTCCACCATTTGTACTTGCCATCTTCTTCCAAGTTGTTCAGATAATGAACATGAGTAGAACGAAAATCAAGACGAAACATATCCGACTCTGGTGGAGGTAAAGTTGACAGCAGTTTTTGCACAATGCTAGGAGGAATCTGTAATTACTGGGAACATCAATATCACAGTCTATAAATATATATACCAAGGAATCAATCAAGTGCAAAATATCAGTGTTTCTCACAGCACATATGCAAAAGCAATTTTCATAGAGAAGTGGGAAGATATCAATACGCGACACTGTTACAGTATAACAGTGTCATAACTACACCAAAGCAATACCGTTTATCTTCCATTTTATTCCCAACTTTTCTTAGGAAATTATCATTGATTGATACACGACATCATATACTTCCAGTTTTCGTATTGTGTATAAGCATATAGGTTCCAACACATTTGAATACATCGAATGATATTTTCATTTGTCCACTAATGGTTACAAACATGAACAAGTTAACTAGAAATTTGTCGGTACTACTGTACTAAAACACCAAATGAAGATTAGATGACATTCACCTTCAGTTTTGAGAACTGATCAGCCAACAGTAGATCCTGATGAACCAAGTCAATCAACCTAACAAAGGAAAAAAAAAATGTTTGGTAAAAAAAGAAGATAAAAATGATACAATACTTTGAAACTGTTCATTTAACTTGCGACATGCACCTATTACACCATAATCATAATTTTACTTAAAGTATCATAGATCATCTTCTAAGATTTTCCCTATTTATTTAGCATTAGGAGTCTTGTGTCCATAATCATAACTTTAGTTTTATTGTTCATCTTCTAAGATTTATTATACCATAATCATAAATAGAAGTTAATGTTTAGTTTTTTGTATCAAGTTACTATCAGGTTTATTATACCATATTGCACCATAATCATAATTTTTTCTTACTTTATCTAAAACCTAGAACTTCAAAACGGCCTATGGCTGCTGGCACAAAATCCGCCATACCATAATGCCATGTAGGAAATATGATAACACTGCCATGATCTAAATCCTCCAACATTTTTTATCATATCAAAGAACCATCAAGATGCAATAGCAATTTTTTCATATGGTAGAGATGACAGTGCAACAGTAACCTCGAGCTACATTACACATGCAAACACAATATATAAAGAACAAAATATTTCATCATCATAATTTAAACAGTATCAGCAGGAGGGAAAAGGTATTACATATAAAGGTCAATATCTTCGACATTGACTAAAGCACCGTTGATTGCCATTAAAGACTTGCCAGGTGGGATCATCCGCTGGTTTGCAGTAATTTCATCTCGAACAGAATCATCAAGCTATCGTGCATCATAGTTCCATAAGAATATTAGTTAATAAGTTTGGAGAAAGATGCCATATATCTGAGAATCAAACAAAATTTACCTTCATGCGAGATAAATAAGAAACTATGCTAGGGAAATTTTGATTAATATCCTGCATTGACTGCAGAGGATCAGAAGCACGGACTATTCTCTGTACAGTTTGATGTCCTAGATCTGTTGCAATTAAAAAATATATATTACAGCACAGTATTTAAATCGAACTAAAATGGAAATAAATAAATAATCAATCCGTATAATCAGGAAAAAGGAGGTTCCAGTACCCTTCAGTTCCCAGACATCAAGTGTATCTGATACTGTTGATGACAGTAGATAATCCCGGAAGGCCATGATCTCAGATGCTAACTCAGGTTTACGATCCTGCAAGTAAAAACAGACAGGTAAACTTATGCCTTTGTTGATTTCCTAGGCATAAACCTAGTTAATGCAAATAAAATTTTAGAATTGAATGCCTATCCATTGATATCAAACAGACAGATTCAAAACTATTATGACTCATCAAATATATAGAGCCAAACTAACATTATAGACACATAATAAGAAGCATATACAAAAATATAACTATAATAACTGAGAGGAATCCGGAACTGTATATCTTGAATGTAAAGCTGTATTGAGGAAAATGAATGACAAGAGCCCATTAGCGTGTATGTGTACAATCTGAAGTCTCAACTTACAACTGAATAGTTGACATCATAATTTACTAGTAAAAATAAACTAATGCTGCATGGACCTTTACCAATTAATTCTCCAACCTCTAGTGTCGTGTTTTTCTATAATTTCTGGTTCTGTTTTTATTTTATCTTTTTTCGTTTCTTTCTTACTTTGGCTCTTCAAAGGCTACAATATAAACATCTAATGTACTAGGGCTTTTCCTCTGATATTTTTAACCAAAAATTGTCATTTATTCCTAAAAGATAAAAGCGTATAAAAGTTAAGGGAAATGCTAGCACTTGTTAAGAAGTCTAAAGAAGAAATTTTGTCTTGGGATTGATGCATTCAACACATTGAAACTTGAAAAAGTAATTTTTTCTACATAAAACTTACCAATTATTTCTATTTTATAATTCTTAACAAGTGCCTAAGGGTACTCGTTAGCAAGACCCTAAAGTTAAAAGTCCCTTTCCCTGGTTGACAAACTAAAGCATATATTACATAATTTCAGTACCTTCAAACACTCAATTCTATTTTAATTTGACACAAATAACATAAACAAATTAAAAATGGCTACAAAGATCAGTTTTCTTTTTCATGTGTATGATGAAAAACAAATATAGGTGAGATTGAACAAACCAGAATTTTAGAGAATATGAATCCTCTAACTTCTTGACTAAGATCTTCGATGCGAGGATCCTCCAAAGTCACACCTGTAACCCACAACCGTATTAATATAAAGGAATTATTCAAAACTACAAGAAACCTATGCTTGTTTATTAAAAAAATTCTTCACCACTTTATTTGAATAAACTGTGTATTAAAAAACAAAATTTAAGCAAAAATTAATTAAAATCGGAAACATTTCTTTTCAACTATCTGTTTCCAAAACCAATAGCTTCATGAAAGGGGATTAAGTAACTAAATATTCAAACTCTAAAAGTAACAACAACACAAACGAGATTTTAAACAAAAACATATAAAAAGAAAAACTACTGCAAAGTTTCTCTAAAAGTGACACTTCAAAATTGTTGACCATAGTTAAAAAATGAAAAGAATAAAGCAATTATCATCAATTATTGCCGACCTAAAACAAAATTGCATCTACATTGAAAATATAAAATATCATGTAGTAGTCTGCATTTCAAAAAGCATGATATTCATTCCAACCTTTCTTAACTGCGCTATCATCCATGGCCTTATATTCCATATTCTTTAAAGCAAGTTCCACACCATAACCACCCAAGTTTACTGACTCGCTCACACCAACAGAACCACATGGTCCAATTTGTGCTTCGCATCCAGCTGGCAAGACTGGTCTCAATACATACTTAACTTTTCCCTAAAACAACCACCAATAAAGGAATCAGAAGCACGTAAGAGTTGTTAAAGACACCAACTTAAGATAAATTGTAATTATAATTAACCTGTTTAGCAGCTTCAAGAAGAGCAACATGAAACTCTTTAAAGCAATTGGTCCCGAGAGCACCATAAAGGATAGCAACTGGACTCCCAGTAGCTGAATCAAAATGAATATGATCAAATTCAAACACCGGAGGACTCTGAAACGAATTGCCAACCCTGATGACAAGAAAGAAAGAAAAAAAATCAAACCTTCGTTGAAACTTTTGCGGCTCGCTCACAAACATTAATCAACAACAATCTTGAAATAAGGCTCTGTTTGGATTGACTTATTTGAGCTTATCTATTGGCATAAGCACTTTTGAGAATGTTTAGGGGCCTAGTTGGATTGGCTTGTTTGATTTTGTCTCCTGGCATAAGTTTTGTGAGAGTGTTTGCGAGAACTTATGAAAAGAGCTAACGACATTGTTCATAAGCTGTTATGAGCTTATTTGCATAAGTTCTCCAAGATAGCTTATGAAAACACCATAACTTTACTTTATCTTTTATTGTAGAAATAGCTTATATAACAAGCATTCAATTAAGGGCCTATTTGGATTGTCTTATTTGAGTTTATTTACTGGCATAAGCACCTATGACATTGTTCGTGAGAACCTATGAAAACAGCTTACCACACATACATAAGTTGTTTTCAGCTTATTTCCATAAGTACCCAAGGATAGCTTATTACAACAACTTAAAGATTATACGAGAACAGTTTGACTTTATTTTATCTTGTTACAGAAATAACTTATTATGCTATTTCTTATGTTATATACTTAATCTGATCTATAATATAGACTAAATACATCAATTATTCAATGAACCTAAATAAATAATGTTTTGCTTATAATAATGACCGAACTAAGACAAAAGGCATAACCAAATAAAGTATATAGCAGTTAAATACTTACTTTTGATGATCATGATTATTTTGAAGCCACGAGCGCAATTCATGGACATGAAAGAACAAATGCTCACCAGTATCAACCCAACAACACTTCCCACCAGGACTTTCAACACTTACACCGACACGCAACGGATCTAATTGTGTCTCATTCTTTTTAATCTCAACAATTTCATTATCATTATGTAACAGTGGAAAGGACGATAGCGAATCACGCGCTAATTGACGGTAAAGTACAAGCGTAGGTGAAGCTGATCTCAAAATCAAAGAGAATTCAAAAATGGATGCTAACGGTTCCGTTAATAATGAACGACCGTGTTCTAGAATCTTCTTAACACAGTATTTAGCATTAGCATTAGCATCAGCATCATCATTAGGATTAGTGTTAATCCAAATGTCGATGAAGTTCCAGAAATAATGTTGTTGTTGTTTGGATAATAATTCGCTGAAAAGAAAATGAAATCGGATTAGTGAAAATAGTAATTAAGAAAGGAGATTAAGGAAAACGAGGACGTATGAATGTACCTGGCTTCTAAGAGAAGAGGAGTACCGGACCATTTAGCGCGAAGGGCAGTTTGGACATTTTTGGGGCTACGAGGAGTATTATCGGCGGCAACAAGAAGAAGAAGAAGAAGAGAGAAAGAGATTATTATAGATATAAACAGAAGAGATCTAAATCTCATTTTGTTTTGTGGGGATTAGCATAAGATTAACATGAGATTTGTTTAATTAAGCTGTTGTATGTGTGCTCTTCTGGTCTTGGTCGTCACTGATTCAGAAGAAGAAGAAGAAGAAGAAGAAGAAAATTGAGAAATTGGAATTGATTGTTATTTGCCACGTCATTAAATATTGTGACATGCTGCTATGTGGCTATTGGTTTGTGGATGATGAAGTGGGACACACATTTTAGCTGACTGGATGCAAGTTTTTCTTTTATTCTTTTCGCAGTGACTCACTTGTGAATATTTTACTATTTTCACCATACTTTTATTTATGTTTCATTTACATGTTTTTATGCTTGATAAACGATGGAGAGATTTTTTTTTTTTGGTTAGGTAGCCTAGTTGCTAGAATAAGTGGGGTGTTTGAGTTCGAACTCCGACCCCTACATATAATAATGCATTGTCTGACCAATTGAGCTATGCTCACGGGACCGATCGAGAGATCCTTTAGTTGATCGATACAATAACATTAAGTTTTTATAGCGGTTTATGAGAATACATTTCTCCACATGTCTAACATCTAGAGATGAAATTATGTTTTGTCAAAAAAAATAAAAGAGATGAAATTATTTTGGAACCTTTAGATAAAGAAGTCTTTGTTAAGCACATTATAAATCAAATACTTTGGAATTTAGCGTCGAAAATTCATAAAGAATAGAAATAATTCATGAATATAATAAAATAAATATTACATGTAACAAGCCAGATCAAGAATCTACATCAAAATCATAGTATTTTTTTAAAGATCAAAATCATAGTTAATGACTGTTAATCCCCAAAAAAAAAAATAGCTACACATACTCATGGTAGCTTTACGGAGAGTCAAAGAAAATAGAAAATTGTTTTTCTGATATTAATAACTTGACAATAACACATGTAACTTACTAAAAAGCTCCCAGCGGTAGTTAACTACCGTTGAGACATCCGACGTTAGTTAACTACCGCTAGCACCAGCGGTAGTTAACTACCGCTGAATCCATTTATTCAATTCACACTACACAACACTTGTCCAGTTCTTCTTCCACTCTCTCTTTCACCCTCCCCTTCCTTCCTTATGGGTTGCAACATATGATTCTTCTCCTGTTGAATTAATTAAATGGTGTAACTTCTTTTCTAGTAAAACACCTCAATTCACCGACTCAAACTCAACACAATCTGCAATTTTTATAGAAAATATTGAAATCTACAATCATTTCTCCAACTGTAGATTGATTGAAAAGCAAATAATATTTGAAGGATTGCACTCTGTTACAATCCTAGAAGCTGTTTTTTAGATTACGAAAAGAGATTTTAAATGATTTTCCATATTAATTTGGATTGAAAACATACGAATCAAGTTGGAGATATGATATTAATTTGGATTGAAAACATTTTGCTTCTCTCACGTTGGTATGCTCTTCAAATGGCCATCACGTTGGATTGAAAAGTAAATAATATTTGAAGGATTGGACTCTGATACAATCCTAGAAGTTGTTTGTTAAATTCATGCAATAAATTGGACCAGTGAAGAAAAGGAAGAAGAAAAGAAGACAGAGAAAAGGAGTAGGTTGTATAGGCATAAATTGAAATGAATTCAGCGATAGTTAACTGTTGTCGGGTCCTCAACGGTAGTTAACTACCGTTAGGGGCATTTAAGTATTTTACCTGTGTTTGTTGGAAGTTTTTTATGTCAAAAAAGCAATGGTCAACAAAATATGAAATTGCATCAAGAGCTTGATGATCCAAATCTTCTATGAAGATTGTTTTTCTGACTTCTAAAACGTCATATTGACACAAGAAAATTACGTTAAAGCCCTCAGCTGTAGTTAACAACCGATGGGAAAACCGCCAAAAGTTAACTACCGCTGAGGCCAGCGGCAGTTAACTGTCGTTGCATTATGTATCTTAAGAACGCAGAAACCTCCAGTTTCTGGTTATATGCTTCAAAACAAAACAAACCCAACTTCAATTGCACGGATTTGAGCCAAATTTCTTCAAGTAATTAACAAGTAAGTTATTTTCTTCCTATTTCAATGCAATGTAGGTTGTTTAGAGTGTTAGTTTTCATAATTTTAGCATAACTTTAATGTTTAGGTTAGGTTTTTGAAATTGCAAATTATGTTAGAATTTGATGTTATAATGTATGGTTCTTGCTGTCATTGTTGTTTAGAGTAGGTTTATGTACAATGTAGTTGAATTTGATGTTGAATTAATACTAATTGTGTTTGGATTTTGAAATGAAATGCCTAAGTGAGAAAATGTTGCATTTTTTTGTGTAATTTTTTTTTGCAAATATGTTCAATTTTATAATGTATAATGTATATAGGTGAGAATGTTCCTTTTCTTTTTTGATTTTTTTGCAATTTTGATTAGTCTGGACATAATGATATAATAACCATATATGCATTTCAAAGGGACTTCAATTGCTTAGTTTGATTAGTTTGGATTTTTGTGTTATAATGTATATATGTATCAAATATCAATCAAAATCATATATGCCTACAATATGTATCCTTTATATTTGTATACCTCTACGTTCCTTTGAAATGCCTAAATACATTGTCCACATATTCATGTTATTTTTAATTTGTTTTGTACAGATATGGCTAGGGATGAGGATGAGCAGCAGCGGCTTATTACAGAGGATAGGATGCGCAAAGTTAAAGCGGCGAGTACCGCTAGCGCTCGGAGAGAAAAAGTGGATCAAAATCCGTATGTCCCAAAGACTCGGAAGCACAAGGACCCGAGGATAGTTGGAGAGGGCTCACAGTCACAGATGGATTACTCCTCCCAAGTGATTGATTCGACACCAGCGCATGATTATGCCGAGTATGCAGATGAGGGTTTTGTTGGATATGATTGGATGGAGGAGGAGAGAATATTTTATCAGCCGCATGACGAGGCAGAGGATGAGGAGGTGGTAGATGATGAGGAGGTGCCAAAGGATGTTGTGGCGGATTATCTTGACGTAGATAATGTAGCTCCTGAGGGTGAGCCTGGGCCTCAGACTCGGCGACGACCTCGTCGTCGTGTTCCGTTGATACCGCCATACCCTGTTGGAGAGCCTCCCTTTCCTGGAGCTCCTGAGACCAAGGCATTGTTGTCCAACTACGCGAGTCACGTGGCGAACCCTCTTTGGGTGAACCATCATAATGTAAGTGTTTAAATTCTATAAATTCTTTAGCGTAAGTGTTTAATATATTTAAATTCTTTAGCGTAAGTGTTTAATATATTTAAATTCTTTAGCGTAAGTGTTTAAATTATTTAAATTCTTTAACGTAAGTGTTTAATATATTTAAATTCTTTAGCATAAGTGTTTAAATTATTTAAATTCTTTAGCGTAAGTGTTTAAATTTTTTTAAGAATGTAGCGTAAGTGTTTAATATATTTAAATTCTTTAGCGTTCATGTTTAAATTATTTGTAGTGACAATGTCTTAATTAATTTGATTTTCAAATGTGGTATGATGGGGAGTACAAGTGTATAAATGCAGGGAAAAAGTTGAGAGAGCTTGGTAAGCCGGAGGATGGTTTGAGGTGGTTTTGAGATCTTGTGGAGGCATCTGGCCTACATGATTTGATATACATTGGGTATTCTAGTGTGGCCCATGTCATGGTACGTGCTCTCTGCGAGAGGTGGCACACGAAGACGAGTAGTTTTCATCTACCTGTGGGGGAGATGACGATCACTCTAGACGGTGTGTATAATATCCTCCAGATTCCTATTTAGGGCCGCATGCTGGACCATGACGATGGAATGGATTGGGACCGAGAGATTGATTTGATGACCAGGTTGTTGGGCATGTCAGATGCTGCTGCTAGGGCTGAGGTTAGGGCTGAGTCTGCTGGTCATATCAGTTATTCGATACCGAAGCGGGTTTATGAAGACCACCTGACAGAGGTTAGACAGTTGGAGAACCCACAGACGAGAGAGGAGATGCAGGAGAGAGGCAGTGGTGTGTGAGGAGTTTTCTTCTATATCTCGTCGGTTGTGCGTTGTTCACTAACAAAACGAACAGACACATCGACTTGATATCTTGATTGTATGATGGACTTGCAGGCCATTGGGAAGTGGTCATGGGGAGGGATGACCTTAGCCTACCTGTATGATTATCTGGATGATTTTGTTCGTTTGAATAACAGAACGATGGCTGGTTGTACGACTCTTCTTATGGTAATAATTTAATATTTATCTCCATTTATTTATGAATTTATTTTATAATTTTTATCATTATGTTAGATTATTTTTTCCTAAGTTTGACTACATTTATTTAGGATGTTATTTAAATATTTCTGTGATAATGTATTAGATTTATTTAATATTTAACTCGAATACTTAATTTTGTGCATTATTTTTTTATCGTAGGGATGGATTTTGGAGCATTTGCTAGGTCCATACCCAAGGAAGCCTAGCAAGAGCTGGAAGCCTGAAAGACCATGTGCTGGGAGATGGCTTACTAGCAGAGGGCATAATGATGTGCACCATTACCGCCTACTTCTGGATCGCTTAGAGGTGGATGATGCGAGGTTTTGTACTTATGGTGATCACAGAGGAGTGCCCTTTTCAGATTATGTGCACTTTCTGGCTTGGTAAACAGTTGTTAACTACCGCTGAAGGCATTTAAGTATTTTACTTGTGTCAATGTGAACTTATCAATGTCAGAAAAACAATTTTCATCTTCTATACTTCCACCTTGTATGCTTTGATTCTAGCTTATCTCGGTGTTTTTTTCTTTCTAAAAGTGATAGCCTGCCCCAAAATATGATATGAGTTGTTTTATATAGTTGGTATTTAAACGCGTGTATTCACTTAGTGAATGGAGGCTTGATTAGCGAATTGACCTTTCTTCATAGTGAAGTAATTGTCGGCTTATCTCGAAGTCACTAAAGCTTCCTTAAATCACTAAGTGACATGAATGTTTGCTTAACGAATTTTCTCTTAAAACAACTTCAACTCTCTGACATGATTTGTTAAACGACTAACTAATCGCTTAGCGAGTTGTCTGATCCTCGCATTTCTTGTTCTTTCATCATCTAAACTTTCTTTTTATCTTTCTAACTACAATTGCAAAGGAAACAGGCTATATATAGTAGCGATGATGATACTTAAAGCCTAACTATCTAGGGTCTGTTTGATAAGACCAAAAAATGAGTTTATAGCGAATAGCTTATAAGCTCATTTGATAAAAAAAAAAAAACTTTGTTTAGTAATGGTTTTTCACCATGAACTTATAATTTCTTTCACGAACTTATAATCTATTTTTCAGACGCTATTCCAAGTAGCGTTTGAGCTTATAGCTTATAGCTTATCATCTTTTGTTTCATTTTTACCCTTATTATTTGATTTAAAACCCATTTTTACCCATTATAATTTACTCTTATATTATTTAAAACAACACATATAGTTTCGTAATAAACATGCCTTATTAATAAACATATATTTGCCTTCAGCTTTTTTTCTTCCGTTATGTTTTTTTCATATAAAAAATTCAGTAATAAGAATAAAAATGTTTCAAACTAAATAAATTTGGTTTAGGTCTATTTATCCATTCCTTACTTTTATTTTGAAGGCCCCTGTCTTGTTAATAATGCATATCATGGTTCAGTAAAAAAAAGTTTTAAGATATTATTCAGGTAACTAATAATAATAATAATAATAATAA